>Ga0208297_1000251_pt1 | contig 135520 bp, 123 predicted proteins | sample LMS_cellobiose_e_FD_187367 | JGI IMG/M metagenome (GOLD analysis project Ga0208297, IMG submission 187367) | Rumen-fistulated moose microbial communities from Alaska, USA - LMS_cellobiose_enrichment (SPAdes) (version 2) | ecosystem: Host-associated > Mammals > Digestive system > Stomach >...
ATCCTGTTTTTCAACCCATTTCGGATGGGTTGGGTTGTTATTGCCCAATGCTTTCCATGAATTTCCTAGAAAGGACGCCATCTGAATAATTCTTCTGAAAAGTTATTGACAGCTTTGGACAAATTAAGAAAGGGAGCATTGAAATAGCAAGAACAGATGGTGGAAGACTCCTTCTTCCATACGGAAAGGAAAGGATTTTCAACCTCACTCCTGGATTCGAGGCCATCAAGACAGCAATGGAACCAGAAGATGGAGAAATACAATTTCAGATAAGGATGATTGAACAATGAACAGGATAGCAAGCTACTTTGAAAGGGAACTCAGGAAAAGCGGTCACTACGAAGAAGTTGCAGGCTGGAATGTCTATGTCGGGGACATTCACAATCACTGCGGAATCAGTTATGGCTATGGCAGCATCGAGAATGCTATTGCCTTTGCAAAGAACCAGCTGGACTTCTTCTCTGTTACAGGCCACTTCGCCTGGCCTGACATGGTCTCGGACACCTCCAAGCTCATTCCTCCTGAGGTCATCGCCTACCATAGGGAGGGCTTTCAGAAACTGAGGAAGAACTGGCCTCACTATCTGACATGCATGAAGGAATCGGAGACAGAAGACTGCATACCCTTTCCTTCATTCGAATACCACAGCTTCGAATATGGCGACTATACCATCCTCTGCCGAAGCATCGACGAAAAGCTCCCAGACCCTGTTCCTGATGACCAGGCGGATGTCAGGTTGAAGGTTCTTCTCTCGGGAGATGAAAGTCAACAGGAAAAATTCCTCTGCATCCCGCACCATATCGGCTACAGGACTGGGTACAGAGGAATCAACTGGAGACTCTTCAATGCCAGGGTATCTCCCCTTGTCGAGATCGTATCCATGCATGGCTGTGCGGAAAGTCTGGAGGCAAAGAACCGCTATCTCCACACCATGGGCCCACGATACAATCAGAACACCTATCAGGGTGGCCTGAAGCAGGGTCACCACTTTGGAGTCGTAGGCTCCACAGACCATCACAACGCAGCGCCTGGCAGCTACGGTTTCGGAAGGACCGTTCTCTATGCCGACAGGCTCGACCGGAACTCTGTCTGGAATGCACTTTGCAATCGGAATACAGCTGCCGCAACAGGTGACCCTATTCAGACACTCCTCTATGCGAATGGAACCAGGGCCGGCCTTGTTGCACCAAGGCACAATGGGACCATCCAGCTTGAAGCCTATGTAGCAGGCTACGACAAGCTGGAAAAGGTCGAAATCATCCAGGGCAGCAGGGTAATTGCAGGAAAATATCTCTTCGACAATGAAGAATCATCCTTCTCTGGCTTTGTCTCATTCATGTTCGGATGGGGCAAGAAGCACAATCCGGCCATCTGGGACATTGAAGTCTGGGCAGAAAATGGAACAATCTGCGACTCTTCTCCCAGAATCCGTGGAATCGACATGGTGGATCCCCTGGATACTCCCAACGAGTGCAGTTCCCATCTTCCTCGATATTCATTTGTCGACAAAAAGGTCAGACTCCATCTGATAACAAATGGCAACACCACAGCCACCACGGATACCTCCTCAGGGTTCGTTCTTGACATAGAAGGACGGAAGGAAACTCTCATCAGATGCAAGGTCACTTTGTTGTGGGAGGGTTCGGCAATTGAGAAAGAATACAGTTATTCGCTCCTCTCATTGCAGAATGGACAGCAGACAGAATACCTCAATGGCTTTGTTTCACCGGCAATCGAGGTCGGGATCTTTCGTAGGAGAAGTGAATGCTGCTCCTCCATACAAGAGAGTATTCATACAGATAGCCAGGAAGCTCTTTACCTAAGGGCCTATCAGAAGAACGGCGACGGTGTCTACACCTCTCCGATATCATTCAAAGGATAACAATGACCATGTTGCAGATTGAGAAGCTCAAGGATTTCATCGAACTTGACGATGCTATTGCCATTGCCGAAAGACAGACAGAAGCCTGCATGGAGGCTCTTGGAGACAAATTCAAGCCTTCCCACAGTACAGGAAACTTCTACCCAAAAGCAGAAAACGTCGAGTGGACCAACGGTTTGTGGACAGGAGAGATCAATGTCATGTACGAGCTCACAGGAAAGCAGGAATTCAAGCAGAAGGCGCTAGAACATGTCGGGGATTTCAAGTTCCGTATCGATGAAGGGATTTCGATAGACAATCATGATATGGGATTCCTCTACTCTCCCTCCTGTGTCGCAGCCTATATTCTCTATGGAAGTGAAGATGGGAAGACCAGTGCACTGAAGGCCGCAGACTACCTGATCTCCCGCTTTCAGGAAAAGGGTCAGTTCATCCAGGCCTGGGGAGATATCGGGAAAGCTGAGAATTACCGTCTGATCATCGACTGTCTCATGAATATCCCTCTCCTCTTCTGGGCTACAAAAGTATCTGGTAGGCCAAGATACAGAAAAGTCGCTCTCGCGCACTTCAATACCTCCATACAGTGCATCCTGCGCCTGGACAATTCCACCTACCACACCTACTATTTCGACCCGGATACTGGCAGGCCGACCTTTGGGGCAACGCATCAGGGTAACAGGAACGACTCTGCCTGGACCAGAGGTCAGGCCTGGGGCATCTATGGCTCTGCCCTGGCCTATCGTTACACCCATTCAGGAAAAGCACTGGATGTCTTTCAGCGGACACTTGACTATTTTCTCGCTCATCTTCCTGACTCGGTCATTCCGTTTTGGGACTTCGATTTCACCGATGGAAGCACGGAGTCAAAAGATTCCTCTGCACTGGCAATTGCCATCTGTGGCATGATGGAGATGTCCAGACATCTCAAGGACCAGGACCTCTGGACCAAGGCTCTCAAGCTGCTAGGCGAACTATATAGAAAATGTGCAGCCAAGTCTCCAAAAGAATCAAACGGACAGCTTCTCCACGGCGTCTATTGCAGGAAGACTCCGACCAATGATGCCAGGAACAGAGGAGTGGATGAGTGCAACACATGGGGTGATTACTTCTATGTGGAAGCACTCATGAGGGCTAGGAATCCTGAATGGATGGCCTACTGGTAAGCTGCGGAAAAATATATTTCAGACCTGTTCTAGCGAACAAAATGCACAGAGGCCAGTCTTTCTGTTAGAATAAAATGATGGGAAAGACACAGGAAATGGGAAATAGAAAGGAACCAAGATACAGCATGTTCTCCAATAGAGGGGTCCACTACTTCAGATATCTGGTCTCCCTGATTCTCATCATGCTGCTTCCTCTCGTCGTCCTGTCCTTCTACTTCAACGCCCGATTCATGGTCAAGTTCTATGAGGAGGTCTATGAGACCGTGGACATGGAACTTCAGCAGATTTCCATCCAGATTGACGAACATATCGGACAGATGAGGGAAGCATCCATGCGCCTTTCGCTGGATCCTGCCGTGAAGAATGCCCTGAAGGTGGATTCTCCCTATCGACTCAAGCAGACGATGGACTTTCTTGCCATACTCAACTCCGCCAACGACAACTATGATGAGATAATATTGAATCCTAAAGAGCGCAGGTATCTCGTGACATCCTCTACGACATGGAACAGAGAATTCTTTTACGACCACAACTTCACGGAAGAAAGAAGGGATGAAGCAAAGAAGCTCCTTGAACGACGGGATATCCCTAATTCCTCGACTGTTGCAATCCCCGGCGCAAGTCTCAGCCATTACTTCAAGGACAGTATCCTCTATGTCTTCCCCTTCCTCTCTGGATATGGGAGCAGCAGTGGGACCATCATATTCCTTGTCAGTCTGAGGACATTCGACACTCTGATCAGCACTCGACTGAACAACTACAATGCGCAGATCTTCATTACAGATGCATCAGGCAATCTTCTCTTTACAAACAGCGCAGCGGACGATTTTGCAAAATACAGGAATTCTAGAGGCTTTGAAAAACGATCCATAAGCTCAAAGAACGGCTGGACATATTACGCCTTCCTCTCAAAGTCCCAGACGACCTTCGCCCAGGTGGATAGACTGATGAAGGAATACCTCGTACTCGTCCTTCTTCTCCTTGTGGTAGGTGCCATTGCCATTCATTTCCTGCAGCGCATCAACTATGCCCCTATAAAGAACCTGAGCGACAAGGCAAAGGAACTCGTCCCCGAGCAGAGCACGAACAACGAATTCCAAAAGATCTCTGCAGCCATCGAGTTCCTATCGATCAGATCCTCGTCTCTGGAATCTACTCTAGAGGAAAATGTTGCAGCCATCAAGAACTCCCGTATCAACCGATTGATAAATGGAGGCTACCAGTCTCTGGAGGACTTCAATCTTGACAACAACGACTTGAACATGAACCTCAGCCATTCTTTCTCGGCAATACTTCTGCTCCTTCTTTCAAGCCCTATACAGAATACATTGGACTATGCAGAATCGCTCAGAAGAAGACTTTCCTCATACAATCTCTTCTACACAACGGGAATCAACAGAGAACAGCTTGTCTTCATCCTGAACACTGAAGAGAATAGTACCCCCCATGAACTTGCCTTGAAAATCCAGATGCTGGCCAAAGATGACAGCATATCCATGACCATTGGAATCGGTTCGACTGTCAAGGATATTGGAAAGCTTGCCCAATCATTCATCGAGGCGACCAGTGCTCTGGATTATCGCTTCATAAAGGGCTCTGGAACGATAATCGAATTCAAGGAGATCATCGGAAGGATAGGCAGTGTCCGACTCTATCCGAATGCAGAGATCCTTGCACTGAGCAATGCCCTTTATTCCAGAAATACCGAGAGTATCATGCGCTCCATTGATGCTCTGATTCTCATACTCCATGACGATAGACTGCCAATTTATCTTGCCAGAAGCATCTGCTCAGATATAATCCAGCTGATAAAAAAGAACTACGCAGGCAAGGAGACCGAAGATATCACTCTTCGCTTGACAAAAGCGGACTCCCTGGAAAAAGTCATCCATATGGCAGAGGAATGGAAGGAAATAGTAAGGAAGACCAAGGCTTCGGACCACAGACCGGAATCCACGACAATGAACAAAATAAAGGAGTATATTGACGAGCATTGCCTTGAATGCGAATTCTCGGCATATGAAACAGCCAGTAGATTCAACATGACGCTTCCTGTTCTGAGCCGCTCCTTCAAGGAGTACTTTGATCAGAATCTCATCGACTATACCACAGCGATTCGCATGGATACGGCAAAAATGCTTCTGGAAGATCAGAGCATCTCCATTTCCGATATTGCACAAAAAGTCGGATACTACAACCTCTCCAGCTTCACTAGAAGATTCAAGCAGAACTTTGGAATCAGTCCCTCTGAATTCAGGGCCAATGCCGCTACTTTCTCCTCTTCAAGATAAACTCATCCTCGATGACAATAGTTCCCTTTCCTATTGCATGGACCATGGCAGGAAATGAACTGTTCCTCCAGGCATAGTTGGCATTCGGATCGGCATCTATTCTCTGGGGCTTTCCGCAACCTCTTACTGCGGATTGAACGAAGTTGCTCTCCAAAAGAAGATATCCCTCCTCCTGATGCGTAGAAAGACCGACATTCCTCTCGACAGAACTTCCACAGTCATAGGCAACACAATCCACTTCACTTGTGATCACATGCTTGCGGACATGCCCACTTTCGGTAAGGACAATGGTCGTTGTGACCTGGACACCAGGCACACTCCAAACAGAGACGATAGAGTCCTTGGATATCTGGGATTGGATGCTTCCCCTTCTGACATAGACATATCCATCGATCACAAATGCCAACATATTGTCAGGAGCGCACTCCGGAATACTTTCGCTGGTCCTGGCAACAGAGAAAGGAGAGAGAGATGAATAGAGGAACTTGTCGTACTTGTCAGTGAAGTGTCCCAGAGAACGCATGCCAAGCATGCCAACAGTGTAAAGCGAACAATCCCCATCTAGCCTCTGTAGAAGGAAGTTCGGTTCCTTCAGAAGGTAGTTTCCATCATCAACATCCAGAGGCTGTTCTTCGGCCTTCCAATAAGGATGGTCATCTGGCAATGCAAGAAGAACAAAGACCTTGAGACTCCAATACGGACTTCCCGGAGCATTGTATTTCTCTGCAATGGTCAGATTCGGGTAGCAGTACCCCACATTGAGGATGCCCTCTGAAGTAAAGATGTCCTTTCCCAAGAAGTAGCCAAGGTTCCTATTCACCAACCCTTTGATGATACCCCAATCTGATCTGTCATCGATCAGAGCCAGGGCAGACCAGAATGCAACCTGGGCAAAACGATAGATCTGAGATCTGCCATAGCAAATGGCTTCGCCCGAATTTGCAAAGTACAACTTGAAATCCCTTGAGAACATCAAAGCCCTTTCCCTTGCATCTACAACAGTCCTTTCATCTCTCGCAAATACGCTGCACAGAATGCTGTAGTACTGCATCGCAAAGGCCGAGTAGTAGTCGAATCTTCCAGATACTCCATCAACGAACCAGCCATTTCCTCTGTAATTGGACTCGATGAAGGCGAGGTCGGAAGATAGCAGAGCCTCTGAATATGGCTTCCCTACACTCTTCAGGGCAAGGTTGACCATGATTCGGAAAAAGTACCAGTTGCATTTTGAAAGCTCGTGATGGTTGATATCTTCCAGCCATGAGGAAAAGCTGTTCTTAGCTCCTTCAGACAAGGGCTCCCATAGTTTCTGAGGGACGGCAAGGATTCCGAAGGCAAATGGTGCCATCTCGACGAATCTCTGATCATAATCGGAACTGTATCCCCAGAACTCAGGATTGTCAGGTGAGGTCCCTGCCTCTATTCCAAGTCTGAAGACCTCTTCGAATTCTGGAGAAGAGCCACCACCATACCAGAAGGGAACAAGCCCCCAAAGAAGTCTAGCGAATCCTTCTAGCTCAATTACATCAGAAGGATATGTGGCACCAGCTCCATCCAGAAGAACCCGTGCCCTTCCTGGACTGATCTTTCCAAGAAGAGGATTCAGAAGATCAAGAAGCAGCCTCCTATAGTCTTCCTTTGTCTGTAAAGCTATTTCCTTCATCGATGCACCTCTCGAACATGGAAACCTGCACGATTTGAAATGCAGCAGGCCTCTCTCCATTGTATTGCCATTTCACGATAACAGGAATCTCCATTATCATTGACAATCCTTCTACGAAATACGTGATTGTGCCATCAGCATACTACATCGCGCATTAGGTATTCCTTCCTGATTCTATTTGGTCTTCTGATGACAGCTCGTATATCCTGCTTCTGCGACGATTGTTTGTGGAGGAAACAGAATCCACCTTTTCTCTGTCAAAATAGAAACTCGGTCACGAATCGTACTGCCAAACATAGCCGTATTATTCTCCGGGATCAATTCTATCCAAATTGATAGCAATTGCCCAATAGTCTCTCAGATTAGAGAGACATATCCCTATCAAATCGAAAGGCCCACAGCATGAGGACATTTTTCCTTGAGGAAAAAATCAGGAGAAAGGCGATAGTCCTAAGCCTTTACTTTCCTGCCAGGACAATGGAGTTGATACAGCACTCCTCCCAGAGATCATCTCCTGCTGCTTCTTGGATCTTTCCATCAAGACCGCCCTTTCCCTATTAGAAGGCATTTGTGCTGTTGACGATCGCATCGGTCTCTACTCCAAGCATATCTCCGTATATGATTTCAAAAGGCATCTCTCTTCCCCATCTGCACAATGATAAGACAGCTGTGCCTTCATGACCAGTGCACAGGCGCTGTTACCTATCCGTCACGCGCAGCACTCTCGAAATATTTCTCATAGATAAGATTATCTGATATGCTGTAGCAAGGAGTACATATATGAGAAGAAAAGACCGCGAAGTAACTGATTTCGATAAGATCGTCGAGATAATCGACGAGTGTCCCATTATCCGCATCGGCATGGCTGCCGGCAATTTTCCATACATCGTTCCTCTCAACTACTCGTACACTGTGGACAGAGAGACGAAGCATGTTGCCTTCTACATCCATGGAGCTACAGCTGGAAGAAAGTACGAACTTCTGACAGCCAACCCATACTGCTCCTTCGAAATGGATATAAACATCAAGATGGACCTGATGCCGGAGCACAAGGACATAACGACAAGATACAAGAGCGTGATGGGAACTGCAAAGGTGACACTCCTCGAAGGAGAGGAGAAGGTTCGCGCCATAGAGGATATCATCCTCGGCCGCTACGAGGAGACAAGGGGCTTCGACTACAACAGGGCCGTGCTTCCAAGGACCGCAGTCTTCAGGCTGGATGTGATCGATATGACAGGAAAAGCAAATCCAGTAAATGGAGGTCCTGACGTCTGATATGGAAAGGCTGGGCATATTCTCCTACGCTTTCGATGCTGTTTCTCCCATTCTTCTTCTGGTGCTTCTTGGCTACATGCTCAAGAAGAAGAGAGTGTTCTCGGAGGATTTCTTCAAGAAGCTGAACAAACTGGCCTTCGACTACTGCTTTGCGCCGATGATGTTCCTGAACATCTACTCGATAAAGCACCTTGGCGACATCGAATTCACCTTCTCTGCACTGCTGATGTTCGTCATCGTCGTCATTACGGTAGTATCCTTCATCCTTGCCAGCATCCTCACGAACAGAAAGGAAAGAAAGGGTGTGCTGATACAGGCAGGCTTCCGCTCGAACTTCGCAATCATAGGGCTTCCCCTGGTCGAGGGTCTTGTGGGAGCTGAAGCTGTCGTCATTGCCGCTGCTGCCCAGGCTCCGACCATCTTCTACTTCAACATAGTCTCTGTTCTCTGCTTCGCCATGTATTCGAAGAGTGCGAAGATCGAGCCGAAGAGAATAGCCCTAAGCATAGTCAAGAATCCGATGATACAGGGCATCGCGGCTGCAATCGTCTGCCTTATCATCAGGGAAATGCTTCCGACCGATGCAGAAGGAAACCCTGTATTCACGATCCAGAAGAACATGAAGTGGCTATACACGACACTGACCTATCTCAACAGGATCGGAACTCCTCTCTGTCTCATCGCACTCGGTGGACTTTTCAACATCACAGATGTTCCGGATATGAAGAAGGAGATAGCAGCAGGCACGCTGATGCGCCTTGTCATGGCTCCTGTAATCGGCTTTGCAATCTCCTTTGCCGCACAGGAGATGGGCTTCATAACACTGACACCTACCCACATCGGCATCTTCGTTGCTGTCTTCGGAGCACCTGTCGCCATCTCTTCTGCTGCGATGGCCTCCCAGATGGATGCAGATGATGTCCTTGCTGGCCAGATCGTTATCTGGACATGCATCTTCAGTATGGTGACTGTTTTTGCCATGGCTGCAGGCTTCAGGGCCGTCGGCCTGCTTTGAAAAATCCTACAGTAGTGATAGAATTCCGCCCATGGACGATATAAAGCGCTCAAGGCAGCTTCTGAGCATTACGATAGTTTTCTTCTGGGCAAGCGAATACTGCCACGTTCCCTACTTTGCACCATACCTTCAGACGCTTGGCTTTGCTGCCACCATGATCGGTATAATAACCGGAATCTACGGCTTCACACAGCTCATCGTAAGAATCCCGATGGGTGTGATCACAGATGCAAGAAGCTGCTACAAGACGACGATACTCATAGGAACGGTGTTCACTACAGTCTCGTCCTTCGGTCTCATATTCGCCAGGAGCGCCTTCTCGATTCTCTTCTTCAGGATGCTGGCAGGTGTCGCAGCCTCCACCTGGCTTGCCTTCACAGTACTGTACAATGCCTACTACCAGGCTGATGAATCCGTTACTGCTATGACCAACGTCAATGCCTTCAACAATGGCGGCAAATTCATTGCATTCATACTTGGACTGGTCACAGCAAGCATCTGGGGCTATCGAATCCCTCTTGTCTGCTCCTTCCTCACAGGTCTTGTCGCAATCTTCTTCGCCATCCAGCTGAAGCCGATTCCGCTCAAGAGAGAGAGCTTCAGGATAGAGCATATAACAAGCGTCATCACGAATCCGGCAGTCCTTGTCGCATCACTGTTCGGGATAGTACTGCAGGGGTATACACAGGCAACTGTCTTCTCCTTCACAAGTGCCATCGCAAGAAGCCTCGGTGCAAATCCGATCGAGATCGGAGCCTCCACGCTGATCTACACAGTCATCCAGGTGCTGGCAGCCGGCTTCATAGGAAAGAAGCTTCTGAAGAGGCTTCCGACTGCGCAGGCCCTGGCCCTGGGCTTTGCACTCTTTGCAGCCAGCGCGCTTTCGATCGGACTTGCGAACAGCATGATTCCAATCTACATCGGCCAGATCCTTGCAGGCTTTGCCAATCTGATGCTGGTCGCACTTCTCATGGCCATGATAGTCAGTCATATCCCCCAGGAGAAGCAGTCGACTGCGATGGGCTTCTACCAGGCAATATACGGCATCGGAATGGCAGCAGGCCCTGTACTTATTGGCACCATCGTCTCGTTCCATGGCTACAGGAGCGCATATCTTGCAGTAGCTGGAATAACACTGGCCGCCTCCCTGCTCTCGTACATTCTTGCAAGCAGGTATGTGAAGAAATGAACCAAGGCAATTGCCCTTAAGGGCAAATGCAATTATCCTTAGTCAGTATGAGCATCAGATTTCTTTTTCTTGGCGAGATTGTAGGCAGGCCCGGCATCCAGAGCATAAGGAGTGGAATTTCGGGCCTGAAGGAGAAGTACAATCCCGATTACATTGTCGCAAACGCTGAAGGGACCACCAACGGCTTCGGCCTTGGAAGACAGCACTCAATTCAGCTCTTCAAGCTGGGAATCGACCTGCTCACCGGAGGAGAAAAGCTCTTCTACAAGGCTGACCTTGTAGAGGTGCTTCCAAAGAGCGCGAACATCCTGAGACCGGCGAACCTTCCACCTGCAAGTCCAGGCAGAGGCTACAGGCTCGTGACTCTGAAGGAGAAAAGGATTGCTATAGTCAACCTGCTCTCGACCTCCACCTTCCGCTTCAGTGTGCAGAATCCGCTACAGTTCATGGACTATCTCTGCGAGAACCTCAGGAAGGAGACCGATTCCATCCTGATCCAGTTCCACAGCGGCACGACAGCCGAAACAGCGACGCTGGCGCACTACCTCGATGGCAGGGTCTCTGCCATTATCGGGACGCACAGCAAGGCGCTTTCTGCAGATGCACATATAATGGACAGGGGAACTGCATTCATCACGGACAACGGAAGATGCGGCTCCATGATGAGTGCAGGCGGCTTCAACCCCGAGTTCGAGATAAAGAAGCTGATGACGGCATTGCCGGAAAGAAGCCACGAAGCGTGGGATGACTGCGAGCTTCAGGGTGCATTCGTCGAAATCAGCGAGGAGACCGGCCTGGCAGAGAGGATAGAGGGCTTCAGAGAAAAGGTCGATGTGAAGCGACCTGAAGGAGACGTCAGATGAAACAGGAAGTAACGATCAGGGATATAAACGATGGGCACATCATAGCTGGCTGCGACAAGAGAGCCTGCGAAGGGTGCAAGGGCTCCTTCTTCTGCAGGAACACGGACAGCATCTTCGAAGTGCTCAACGCTTCCGGAGAGGAGATACAGGTCGGAGACAAGGTCGAGATCGAGATGGAGTCCAAAAGGACAGTCCTTGCAATCCTCATAAGCCTTGCACTTCCACTTGCATCTCTCATCGCGGGAATGCTTCTGGGCTTTTTGCTCGGACTTTCAGAACCGGTACAGTTCCTGATGGGAGTCATTGGCCTGCTTCTGGGCTTCCTTGTCGGCTTTCTGTACTTCCGCTACACGAAGAGGTCCTACTTTCCAGAGATACAGGAAAAGCTATAAGTGAGATATCTTCTGCCACTTTCGATCATCGTCCTGCTCCTTCCATCCTGCTTTCTGGGGCATCAGAAGGCAGCTGACCAGATGCATGTCGATGAGCTTGCACTTGCAGATGTGAAGCTTGTCGAGACGAAGCTCACACTGGGCCGCGAGGGAAAGGAGCCGATCAGATTGGAGGCAGAGAGCATAAAGTGGTTCGAGAACGAGCACAGAGTTGTGATCGAGAACCTGGAACTCTCGCAGAATGACAGGGAGGGGAATCTCTTCATCACAGGAAAAGCGGACCAGGCAGAGATAGATACGAAGAGCATGGTCGCTTCCCTGAAGGGAAATGTCCATCTTGTCAAGGAAGATGATAGAATGGAGATCGAGGCGGAAAGCCTCGAGTTGGATACAGAAGAGAGCAGGGTCACTGCCGCAGGAACTGTGACCATCTCCCTCGAAGATGGTTATCTCATCGGCAGGCAGCTGGAGGCCGACCTCCTTGCATCCACACTGGAACTCTCTGAGATCGAGAAAGGAGTCATGTATGAGAAGTAGATTCATCCTTCTTTTGATAGTGCTTGTCTCCCTCTCTCTGTGTGCAGACGACATCTCCTTCTCCGGTGGCTACTCCAAGGCAATGATGAACAAGGGAAGAAAGGAGCTGCTGCTTTCGGAGAATGCCAATGTCAGCGTCGGATCCCTTTCGATCGATGCATCATCCATATCCCTCTCGGGAAGGGATTACGAGAGTGTCACCTGCAGCGGAAACGTAAGGGTCACCGACCCCGACGAAGGCTTCTCGATGAAGACACAGAAGCTCTTCTTCGACCGACAGCAGAATCGCCTCCTGATAACCTCCTGGTGCGAGATAAGCGACACGAAGAACGAGCTTGAGGCAAGCGCCGCCTCCCTCTCATACGACATCGATTCCAAGGAGCTGCTTCTGGAGATGAGGGTGCGCCTCATTGCAATAACAGAGGATGGAATCCTTTCGGGCTCTGCAGAGAGTGCATCATACAACAGGGAGTCGAACGTACTGATACTTTCAGGTGGTGCAACAGTCAACTGGAAGGGAGATACCTACAAGGCACAGCTTATAACAGTGGACATCGAGAAGAGTGAGATCCATCTCGATGGAAGAATCGAGGGTACCATCCATGGCTGATACTCTCAAGATAGAAAAGCTCTCCAGATTCTACTCGAAGCGCCAGGTCGTCAAGGAGATCTCCTTCTCGATGGAAAGCGGCTCCATAACCGGTCTTCTGGGCCCGAATGGTGCAGGAAAGACGACGACCTTCTATATGATAATCGGCTTCATAAAGGCCAATGGAGGAAAGATTCTCCTCAATGGTGAGAACATAACCCGCATGCCGATGTACAGAAGAAGCCGTCTGGGGCTTGGCTACCTTCCACAGGAGCCCTCGATCTTCAGAAAGCTCACAGTCGAACAGAATCTGAAGATGATAGCCGAGACGAGAAAGGACCTGAGCAGAGGTTCAAAGAGAGAGCTCGTCGACTCGCTTCTCGAGGATTTTGGCATCCAGGGTGTCAGAAAGCAGTACGGCTACACGCTCTCCGGTGGTGAAAGAAGAAGGACCGAAATAGCCCGCTCCCTTGTCACGAACCCGCGCTTCCTGCTGCTCGACGAGCCCTTTGCAGGAATAGACCCGAAGGCAGTCTATGAGATCAAGCAGATCGTGAAGCGTCTTGCAGGCCAGGGAATCGGAATACTGATAACGGACCACAATGTGAGGGATACTCTGGCAATCACCTCCTGCTCATACATAATCAACGACGGCTCCATCCTCGCCTCCGGCACTAGGGATGAGCTGCTGCAGAATGAGGAAGCGCGAAGAATATACTTCGGAGACGACTTTCTGAAGGAGGGTATCTGATGACAGGTATCGGTCTTGAAGTAAGTCAGAAGCAGCTTCTCAAGCTCAACACGAACATGCTCCAGTCCCTGGAGCTGATGACTCTGCCGATCTCGGAGCTCCAGCACAGGATAGAACGGGAACTTGAAGAGAACCCCACGCTCAATGCAGAGGATCCCGGTGGACTTTCGGACAGCTACGAGGAGTACGCCGACAGGCAGCTGAGGAACGAGGCGCATGAGCTCTCCTACTCCGACTCCTCTGCGTACGGCTCCGACCTCTCCGACAGCCACCAGGCCTGGCTCGAGGGAACAGTCAGCAGGGAGGAGACACTGCAGGAGCATCTGATGATGCAGCTCGGCTGCCTCAAGCTCGATGATGCGACAAGAAGGTGTGCAGAGACCATCATTTCGGACCTCGATGGCTCCGGATTCTTCTCCCATCCTCTGGAGCAGATACTCTCTCCAGAGCTTCTGAAAGTGAAGGATGAGGCCCTTGAGGCACTCCATTCACTCGACCCCGCAGGCATTGCGGCCGAAGACTACAGAGAGTCCCTCTGTCTCCAGGCAAGGGATGTTGGAATCGAGGAGAGAGAGTATGCTGCCTTCAGGATGATGGTCTACGATGCACTTCCTCTCATGAGACAGGGGAAGACGAAGGAGGCCTCGCAGGTGATGGGAACAAGCGTTTCCGAGGCAGAGTGCCTCTTCTCCTTCCTGAAGACTCTCACACCCTACCCGGGCGCCCGCTTCTCATCCGGACCCGAGCAGGTGATAATCCCGGACCTCAGCATAAAGCAGGAGGATGGAAGGCTCGTTCTCAGGATGAACGACTCCACACTTCCCATCCTCTCCATCGATGCAGGCTACCAGAACATGGCAAAGGAGTACTCAGGCGCAAGCAGCAGGGATGAGAAGGAGGCCAGCAGCTACCTCAAGAAGCAGATAGCAAGCGGAGAGAATCTCATCAGCCAGCTTGAACTCAGGAGAAGCACACTGGAGAAGGTCGGAAAGGTACTGATGCAGCGCCAGAAGGGCTTCTTCCTCTTCGGAAAGGGTTCCCTGAAGCCACTGACGCTCCAGGATGTTGCCTCCGAGATAGGAGTGCACGCAACTACAGTCAGCAGGATAACGACAAGCAAGTACATCGATACGGACTTCGGCATTCTCTCCCTGAAGTCCCTCTTCTCCTCCTCTGTTGGAAACAGCACCGGAGAGGACTACTCCAAGACAGCTGTCAAGGAGATGGTCAGGAAGATAATCGAGGAGAATACTACAGGAAAGAAGCTCTCCGACCAGAAGATAAGCGACATGCTGAAGGACAAGGGTATCTCATGCGCAAGAAGGACTGTAGGAAAGTACAGAGCCGAGCTGGGGCTCGACTCCTCCTTCGAGCGATAGCTACCTCTTCAGCTCCCACATCACCAGGGCTATGCATACTGCCGACATGATGAATGTCAGCAGATCGGAAAGCGGCATCGAATACAGAACACCATCGAGGCCGAAGAAGAGAGGAAGCAGCAGTGCAAGCCCCACTCCAAGCACGACCTCTCGGACCATCGAAAGGAGGGTCGACATGACCGCCTTTCCCAGAGCCTGGAGATAGATGAATGTCGCCTTGTTGATGCATGCAAGCACGATCATCGAAAGGTATATCCTGAAGGCCCTGACAGCAAAGGTCGTATAGTGGATCGATTCGTTCCTGGCTCCAAAGAGGGATATCAGGAAGAATGGGAAGAGCTCGACTATCAGAAGCGAAACAAGACTGATGATGCAGGGCAGCGAATACCTCTTCATCAGGGTCTGAACTCTCTCCTTCAGGAGAAGATCATTGATTTCTTCCATTCATCCTCCTCGATCTGAAAAAAAAAAGAAGTGTGCATCCCAAGTCGGATTTACGCCAGGGGCTACACACTTCATTCGTATATTTCAGAATTTAATAACAAAGCGTCCAAAAAAACGCTTCTGTAAGATAAAAGTTAACAGGAATTTTTTCAAGGTCATTTTTTCACAATTTCCTGTTTTCAGATTTCCGAATATCATTACAATATCAGTCGTATAGGAGAAAGAATATGAAGAGATTTCTGGCATTGGTCCTGATAGCTGCAATCGCACTTCCACTGCTGCTTGCTCAGGGAAGAGTCGAGGAACATGAGAGAATAGGCATAGTCTCGCCTATGGACAGTGAGATGTCGCTGCTCCTTTCGAAGACCGAGGTGGAGCGTGTCGACAAGGTGGGAGACTTTGAGTTCCACGTAGGAAAGCTCGAAGGAAAGGATGTCGTGATCGTGAAGGCAGGCATGGGTCTTGTCCTTTCGGCCTCCTGTACCACCACGCTTCTCAACACCTACAGCATCTCCTCTGTCATCTGCACCGGAATCGCTGGAGGTGTCTCGGATGAGACAAAGGTTACCGACGTCGTCATATCCAAGGACCTTGTACTTCACGACTATGGCCAGCTGGACAGGGACGACTTCAGGGAGTGGATCGTCGAGAGAGGACCTGAAGATGGCAGGATTCCAGCAGACAGTACCCTTACCGAGAAGGCACTTGCTGCAGCCAGGAGGGTCGTCGGAGATGATAAGGTCTTCTTCGGCACGATCGCAACAGGTGACCAGTTCATAGCCTCAGAGTGGTATGTGAAGAGACTTCAGCAGAAGTACAATGCACTTGCATGCGAGATGGAGGGAGCATCGCTTGCTCTCGTCTGCTACATCTACAAGGTCCCATTCGTAGTAATCAGAACACTCTCCGACAAGGCAGATGGCCTTGCTCATGAATCGGTCAGCAACTTCATGCAGATCGCTGCGGACAACTCGGGAAGAATCGTTCTCGAGCTGCTCAGGGAACTCTGATAGAAAAGAACATTCATACAGCTTCTGCAAAAGCTCCTGACTCTGAGCAGGGGCTTTTCAATTCATCAGGAGAGAATATCCAGATCTTCAGCAATCCTGTTCAAGGCCGAACTCGACCACCTCGCAGTTCTTCACACCATATGAGGCATACTCCTCGTTGGTCATATCCTCGAAGTACGACCTGACGACTCTTGCAATCCCATTGTGGGCAACAAGCAGATATGTGCGATTCCTGTCGGCCATGCACTCATCAAGCAGATTGTAGATTCTCTGTGCAAGGCGGAGCATGCTCTCCCCTCCTCCATAGGAGCAGATGAAGCAGCTCTTTGCACGGTCGAATTCAGGAGAGCGACGTGGGCTCGTTCCCTCCCAGATACCGAAATTCTGCTCTGTGAGACGCTCCTCGATTCTCATCTGAACTCCCGTCATCTCGGCAATATGCCGGGCTGTCTCCCTGGCTCTTAGCAGAGGAGAAGAGAGTATCATATCGACTTTGATGCCCATTTCCTCTATTCTTCTGCCGGTCTCCATAGCCTGCTCATGTCCCCTTGCTGTCAGTGGAATATCACTCTGGCCACAGATTCTATCTGCGACATTCCACTCGCTCTCACCATGCCTGACAAAGTATATATGTCCCATGGTCACATCGTATTCCATTTCCTTATCATTGTCCCTATAATTGGGCAGGGAGAGCTCATGGGAAAGCTGAAGAGGACAATATCGAAGATGAAAAAAAAGAGGAGCGGAAAGCAGATTCCGACCATCCAGAGGCACAGGCCCTACTCGGGACTTGACAGGATTCCAAGGGGCTCTGCGCCCGATACGATAGTTCCAGGCTGCATTGTACTCGAAGGAGGTGCCTTCCGCGGCCTCTACACGCAGGGGCTTCTGGATGCCTGGATGGAGAATGGAATCAATCTCCAGTGCACAATCGGAGTCAGTGCCGGGGCACTTGCCGGTCTCAACTACCTTTCGGGGCAGATAGGACGCTCTGCAAGAGCGAACCTGGGCTCAAGGCACAACCCTGACTACATCGGGGCCGGTGCCGTTGTGAAGAGCCACAGTCTGATCAGGCTGGACTTCCTGCTGAAGGACTACAACAGGATCGAACCTCTGGACAAGCTAAGATTCCTCTCTCTTGATAGGCGCTATGTGGCAGTTGCGACCAACTGCATTACCGGAAAGGCCTCATATCTTGAGAGGACCAACTGCATGTCGATTCTCGATGCGATGAAAGCCTCCGCCTCGATGCCCTATGTGACACCCATGGTCGATATCGATGGAGTTCCCCACCTCGATGGAGGCATCTCGGATCCGGTTCCCTTCCAGTGGGCCCTGGACCAGGGCTATGAAAGGATAATCGTCGTGAAGACAAGGGACAGGTCCTTCAGGAAGCCCATTTCCGAGAAGAAGAGGACTGGGCTTGGCATATACAGGCACTACCCTGAGCTCGAAAGGTCCCTTGAGACGATGAACAGTCGCTACAACGAGGAGATGGACAGGATAGAGGAGCTCGAGAGAGCTGGACGGCTCTTTGTCATTGCCCCGAAGAACCCTATCACCATAGAACGGGTAGAGTCCGATGTCGAGAAGCTCGGCAAGCTCTACTGGGTCGGCTATAACGAAGGGCTTGAGTGTATTCCTGCAGTCAGGGAGTACCTTGGTCCATAGGTGATAATAAGGGCAGATTTCCTTTGCGTTTGCACTCCGGTCAGGTATAATTGAGTTATAAAAACCAATGACTAAGGAGGTTACTAATGGAACTCAAGGTTAGAGGTATCAACTACACACCGAGCCAGGAGACGCTGGACTTCATCGACAAGAAGTTGAAGAAGCTTGCATTCGCAGACGACTATCTTCAGGATCTGGATATTGCGATCACACGGGAGACCAAGCACATCGGCTATTCGATCAACGCCGGCCTCCACTTCAAGTGGAAATCAGATAAGGTGGTGACCCAGGATTGCATAGAACTCTTCGAAGGCGTCGAGCTCATCGCAGACAAGATACAGTCGGTCGCCAAGAAGGAGAAGGAGAAGGTCAAGGGCTGATGGCCCATAAGCATATGGAGGTCGGGATTCCGGCCTCCTTTTTTCATGCCGGCATTCCTGAAAGAAGTATCATGCTCCAGATGGGCAGTGTAATCAGGGAAAGCACTGTAGTGAATATGACGGCCTTTGCACCTGCAATCTCATCCGCACCGTACTTGGCTGCAAGCAGTGGAGTCGTGCTTCCGCAGGGCATTGCAGAAAGAAGTGTCGCAACTCCCACGACAAGAGGCTTCAGGCCGAGCAGCGATGATGCGGAGAATGTAATCAGGGGAATCAATACAAGCCTTACTGTCGCATAGTACACCTGGTTCCAGGAGACAAGTCCATTGAAATCGACATCCCCTATCACCGCACCGATGTACAGCATCGTTAGTGCAGTATTCGAGGAGGATACTGTCGTTATCGTCTTCTCTATCACTGGAGGGAACTTTATCTGAAGCAGCATGACAAGAAGCCCGAAGTAGGTTGCGATCATGCAGACATTTGTAAGTATCTTCCTGTATGCGCTCCACTTGCTGCCGTTTCCCTTCTGGAAGAAGGCAGCACCTGCTGTCCACATCACGATCCGCTGTGGAACGAGGAATACGCTTGCATAGAGAACTCCGGTGGGACCGAAGACACCTTCGGTCACAGGAAGGCCGAGGAAGCCTGAATTGGAGGTGACTGTTCCATACTGGTAGACCTGCATCTCGGAGGGGCGAAATCGCCTGTAGAGCGTATGGGCGAGAATAAGAGAAAGCACCTGGACTCCTGTTGCGACAGCCAACAGCGCAAGCATCGTCGACCAGAAGCCCGGTTCTATTGCCATCATGTAGGACTTCAGTATGTTGCAGGGAAGGACGAAGCAGAGAATTATATCGGTGAGGACCTTCTTGCCCTCGTCGGTGATTATCCCCCTTCTTCGCAGGACAAAGCCTGCCGCTATTATCAGGAACATCATTCCCATCAGATTGAAAAGCGAAGAGTACATAGGAACTATTCTTTCAAAGCACAGGATAATGTTCAAGCATCCTACAGGCTGTGGATGCAGAAATCAGACTCTCCAGAAGCGTCTTGAGAAGAGTGCATAGACTGTATAGAGCTCAAGTCTGCCAACTAGCATCAGGAAGGAGCCTACGCAGAGCACGAAATCGGAGAAGATGGAGAAGTTGCCTGTCGGGCCGACCTCGCCAAAGCCGATTCCGATGTTTCCAAGGCAGAGGAAGGAGGCAGCAAAGCAGGTCATCATATCCTTGCCGGAGAGTGCGAAGAGCACGGAACCGATAAGGCCTGTAGCGATATAGAGACCGATGAAGCCGGAGATTCCGAGAATCGTATCCTGGGCCAGGAAGTCGTCCCCTATCCTTGCAGGAACGACTGCAGTCGGATGAAGACGCTTTATCATCGTGTTCTTTCCCAGCATGAAAAGTGTCCTGATCCTTATGACCTTTATTCCACCGCCTGCAGAGCCTGCACAGCCTCCGATGAAGAAGAGCACCAGGAGAAGCATCTTCGAGAAGGTCGGCCAGAGGACGTAGTCCTGGGTTGCAAAGCCTGTAGTCGTCACGATGGAGATGACCTGGAAGACCGAGTACCTAAGGCAGGTACCGAAGGTCGAGTAGACACCCTTCACCATCAGGTTTATCGAGCAAAGCAGTGTGAAGATGAGAACTACGGAGATGTACATCCTGAATTCTCCATCCCGCAGGACCTTGCTGAACTTGCGCTGCAGTATCTTGAAGAAGAGTGCGAAGTTCATGCCGGCAAGGAACATGAAGATGGATACGACTATATCGACATAGAGGCTGTCGAAGCCTCCGATGCTGCTGTTCTTGATGCAGAAGCCGGCTGCACCCATGGTCGCGAATGTGACTGTCAGCGCCTCGTAGATCGACAGGTCTCCGAGAAGCAGCAGGATGACCTCGAGCAGGCTTATTCCCAGGTAGATCGACCAGAGTGCGATTGCAGTATATCTGATCTTGGGTGTCAGTTTGTCCTTCGTGGGACCTACCGACTCGGCACCGACAAGACCAGTACCCTTCACACCCAGAAGCGGGAGGATTGCAACGAAGAGGACGACGATACCCATGCCGCCCAGCCAGTTGGTCATACTGCGCCAGAAGAGAATCGACTTCAGCTTGTCCTCTATGACAGTGAAGGTGGTCGCTCCGGTTGTAGTAAAGCCGGACATGATCTCGAAGTAGGCCTGCGAGAAGGTCGGGCAGCTCTTTGTCAGATAGAGTGGAAGACAGCCGAAGAGGGTCGCAAGAAGCCAGGTGAGCGTGACGAAAAGATAGGAGTCACGGGCCTTGATCACCAAGGTTCTGTCCTTTCTCAGGACTATAAGTGGAATCAGTGAGGTTATCAGGATGGCGCACTCTGCAGTGACGAAGGAGAAGAAGGCACCCTCCTCATGATAGTAGACAGCAATTGCTGTAGGTATGAGCATCAGCATCCCTATGAATATCATGATGTAGGAAAGGAGCTTGATTACCGACTTCAGGTTCACTTGATGAACTCCTCGAAGAAGCCACCGCTGGTGTGGCTGGTAACGAAGAGGAGAGAATCGCCCTCCTGGAATTCGTAATTGCCACCCGGGATGAAGGCCTCGCCACCACCCCTCTTTACACCTGCAATAAGCATCCTGCCCTTCATATCGACATTCTTGAGGGCCTTTCCAAGGTACCTGAAGTCATCCGGAATGACATATTCATACACCTCGAGGTCTCCATCGAAGAGTGTGTGCATCGTCGATACATCATCACCTCGGAGCTGCTTTACAATGGAGTCAACGACTGTGACCGTTGTCGAAATAGGTGCATCTATCTCGAGGTTCTTTGCAAACTGCATATAGTTCGTGTTCGTCTTGATAAGGGCCATCGTCCTGTCGACACCGATTCTCTTTGCATAGCTTGCTGTGATGATGTTTAGCTCGTCGTTGTCCGTCAGCGAGACAAGCACATCGGCCTTAGAGATATCCTCATCCTCCCAGATGGTCTCGTCCGTTATCTTCGCATTGAGTGTCGTGATATCAGGAAACTGCTTGGCGAACTCCTCGCAGATCTCGCTGTTGTGCTCGATCAGGATGACACCTCTCAGTATGTCGGTCGAAAGCTTCTTCAGAAGGAACCTTGTGATGCCGGTCGCACCGACAAGTATCATCTTCTTCGGTCTCTTCGGCTTCGACTTGTCACCCATCTGGTTGAGAAGCGAATAGGTCTCGTCGTTATCGATGATTATAGCGAGCGTATCGCCCTTCTTTATGACGGTCCTACCGGATGGGATAAGAGCTTCGCCGTTTCTGAGAATGCCTGTTATCACATAGTTTCCAGGAATCTTCTTTCTGCAGTCGATGAGGTCCTTGCCTGCGAACGGACTCTTGCTGGATACAGGAATCGTGAAGAGCAGGAAGTCGGTGTCGGGGAATGCAATGGTATCGTTGTACAGTCCCGATTCGATTACATCGATTATCCTCTCGGAGGCCTCGTAGTCCGGATTGACGATATTGGAGATGCCCAGAATCGGCCTGGCCTCGCCCTCCTCGGCACTGATGTAGCTTATCGATCTGGTTGCGGCAATCGTCTTCTTCACATTCGGGAAGTTGGAACAGACTATACCGCAGGCAACGAGGTTTATCTCATCGGAATCGGTGACTGCGATGACTGCATCGGCACTGGAAACACCTGCGTGCTCAAGCGCGGCAAGATCGGTTCCGGATCCGCACACGGCCATGCAGTCAAGCTTTGCTTCGGTTGCGGCACACCTGCTCTGGTCCCTGTCCAGGAAAGTTACAGACTTGTTCTCCTCAATGAGATGCCGGGCCAGGCGCTGTCCACGTCTGCCAGCTCCAATAATCAATACGTTCACGTGCGAAAGTATAACATCAGAGCCGATTGATTAAAATCCATTTTTGGACCTGACCTGAAAAAAACTCAAAGCTTTACCTGGTATCCTGCCGATGGTATCATTGAATTGTCAGGCAGAGACATTGAAACTGTCCAATTTCGTCGTGCTGGGGACCTAAAACCCAGCTTCATATCAGGAAAACGGAGGGTCGGCTGCCCTTCATCTGTCCAGAATGCCATGGTTTCACAAAGCTTCACGACAAGGCTGAGAGATGAGTTCATAGCATCGTCAGCTCTATATCGCTCTCTTCTGATGGAACATGAGTACCTTGTCTGCTCGAAGGCCTTCAGGAGGCGACCATACTACATATTCTACGCGACCAGGGACAACTTCCTCCACCTTACAGGTGTCCACTCCACCCTGAAAAGCTCCCAGTTCTTCGAGAAGTGCCTCTACGGCACACTGACAGAGTCGGACTTCAGCTTCTCAAGCCCATACCTCAGCATTCACGATGTGATCGGCTGCGCGAAGAAGAAGTCGAAGGCGCTTCTGCTGCTGGACAAGCTCTTTTCACAGGGAGCAGTTGCAGAAGAGGACTACCGCAAGGGGCACGTCAGGGCCGACTTCGCACTTGCTGCAGAGGGCCTCACACTCTGCTTCACAGCCCCGGACAGGGCAAGGCCGAAGAGCATACTGGGAGGAAACTGCATCCGCAATGGGGAAAAAGTGGACCTCATACTGAGAAGAGGACGTGGGGATGAACTGTTCGACGAGATCGTTCTTGGAGACAGGAGGGCACTTGCCGATTACAGCAGTGTCCTGGAGGGCAAACTTGCCAACGAGCTTCTTCTTAACGCTTGTTAAGTATTTTCGCCAGTGCTAGAATCGACATCATGAGCAGAATCACAGTACTGGATCTTCTCGATCTGGATCTAAAGGAACACAACAATCTGAAGCTCAGATGCGTCGCAGGCCGCTCCGGGCTCTCAAGAGAGATAGTAAGGGCCAAGATATCTCGCCCAGGCCTGCCGCTCTTCGGATTCTTCGCCGACTTCAGGATGACCTCGATGCAGCTTCTTGGAAGGGGCGAGCAGATGTATATAGAGGAGCTGGAGAAGCAGGGAAGACGGGATACGCTCGAGCACCTCTTTTCATCCCCTGCCCCCTGTGTGATCATGGCATATGGCGCACTCCCCTCCAGGACACTTGTCGACCTTGCAGAGGCCAATGCGATGCCGATCCTCTCCACAGAGCTCAGCAGTACGGAGTTCTCGAGACACGCATATGCAATCCTCGAGGAGGTGTTTGCCAGGACCGAGACCGTCCATGGGACACTGATGGAGGTCTTCGGTGTCGGAATCCTCCTGACAGGCGCATCCGGTGTCGGCAAGAGCGAGACAGCATTGGAGCTGATCGAGAGAGGACACCGCCTCATCGCAGATGACTCCGTGCTTCTCAAGAACATCTCGGACTCGTACATCATAGGCTGTGGACCAAAGCCGGAGCTGGCGCACCACATGGAGCTCAGGGGAATTGGAATCATAGATATATTCGACATGTACGGAATCGGTGCGATCAGAGAGAAGAAGCAGGTCCAGATGGTAGTCAACCTCGAAGCCTGGGAGGAGGGAAAGAACTACGACAGGATCGGAGAGTCGATGACGATGGACATCCTGGGAATCCAGCTTCCGAGGATCGAGCTTCCGGTGCAGGCCGGAAGGAACATCCCGATCCTTATCGAGACAGCCGCCAGGAACGAGAGACTGAAGAGACTCGGATACCACTCTGCGAAGGAGTTCGACAGGAGCGTTAGGGACTGGCTGGAGAGCGAGGACACAAAGCGCAGATTCTACAACACAGATACAGAGGAGGATGCCTCCGATGGTGAAAGCTAAGCTTGTCGTCGAGACGAGAGCCGGCCTTCATACGCGCCCTGCAAGCCAGATAGTCAAGGTCGCTTCGCGCTATAGAAGCGACATCTTCTTCGAATACGAGAATGCAAGGGTCAACGCCAAGTCGATAATGGGAATAATAACACTGGGAGCTGTCTACAGAGCAGAGATTCTCTGCATCTGCGAGGGTGAGGACGAGAACGAGCTGCTTGCTGCCATCAGAAGACTCTTCGAGAACCGCTTCGAGGAGGAGTGATGGCCAGAAATCTTACACCTGCGCAGAAGAACATACTCTCATTTGCAAGCACCTACATCGCAGAGCACTCCACAAGCCCATCGGTAAGGGAGATCGCAGAGCGCTTTGGTATCTCATCGGCAGGTGCCTGGGCCCACCTGAGGGCTCTCGAGAAGAAGGGCTACATAGCCATAGAGTCCGGTCAGGCGAGGAGCATCAGGATATTGAATGAGGAGTACAGGCCCGATACGCTTTCAAAGCTCATACCGGTCTATGACCTTTCGAAATCGAGGTATGGGATTGCCGGAAACAGCTTCGATGAGTACCTGAAGTTCCCATCCACCCTCCTCGAGGAGAAGAAGGAGTACTTCGGCATCATCATGGAGGGCCCCGACATGAAGAACATCGCAATCCAGGAGGGGGATCTGCTCGTCTTCGAGAGAAGCGATGAGCTTGTCCAGTCCGCAATCGTGCTGGCCCGCCCGGATACCGGTTCGGATGAGGACCAGACGATGGTAAGGCGCCTTGAACGCCTTCATAGCAATTGGACGCTCGTACCTGAATGTGATAGCATTGGCTCGACCAACTGTCAGAAGGTAATAGTATATGGTATCCTTGCATTGGTAGTGAGGCGCTATGAAAGGTAACGTTATGCTTCTCATGGGAAGCGAAGAGGGTCTTAAGCAGGAGTGGATAGATAGAGAGAAGGCAGAGCTTCTTTCCCAGTATCCCGACCTCGAGATAGTTCCGATCTTCGCCTTCGACAGCGATGGCTCGGATCTTCAGGAGGCACTGGAGGGTGCATCACTCTTCTCCTCCCACAAGCTTGTAATGCTCAGGCACTTCGAGGAGGCGAAGAAGGGCTCTCCTCTCTACAGGACGCTTGTACAGTACCTGAAGCATCCGAATGATGAGAACCACCTGATGATCCTGACGACCGGAAGACCCTCCGATGTGGGTGCAGAGATCACAAAGCTGCTATCGAGCGATGAGCAGCTGATCTTCTATGAGATGTTCGAGAACAAGAAGGAGGAGTGGCTTAGAAACTACTTCCGCAAGGAGGGTCTCGGCATTTCAAGAGAAGCAATCTCCCTCCTTCTCGATACGGTCTCGAACGACACCTTCGAGATGAAGGAGAGCTGCTCCCAGCTCGTCTCCTTCATAAAGGCGAAGGGAGAAAGCAGTACAGTCACGGAAGAGGATATATCCAAGTACATGGCCCACACACGAAGCGAAGATGGCTTCACGCTGTTCTCGCACATGGCCGAAGGGGACCTTGTCCGCTCCCTCTCTGCACTCAGGAAGATTCTATCCTCCGATCCAAGAAGCGGAATCGGTGTAATGGCAACACTGCAGCGCCAGTTCAGGCTGCTTGAAAGCTTCCTTGAAATCAGGAAGCAGAGAGGAGAAGCTGCCGCCTTCGCAGAGGCCACAGTACTCAATACATCCGCATTCGGACGCGATAGCGTTGGAATCATGAAGATGAGCCAGAACATCTTCCGCCAGGCCGCAAGGAACTACAGTGCCGAGGATGCGGCCAGGATCGTACTGTATCTCGACAGGCAGGACCTGGAGATAAGGAAGGCAGGAAGCGACAACCAGGGCCTTCTCTTCGACCTTCTGGTGCATACGATAGTAAGGGACAAGGGAAGAGAGACGGGCCTCAGGCTAGAGCGTGAGCTTATGGAGAATTCTTTCGCTCACTGAGATCGGGATATGGCACTTCGAGGCAAGCTCCTCTGCACTGAGCTGCAGGATTCCCTCTACGCTTCCGCACTCTGTCATTATCCTCCTGCTCCTCTCCTTTCCGACTCCATCGATCGATTCGAGCAGTGCAAAGGATGCATCCCTGCTCCTCATTCTCTGGTTTGCACTGGTTGCAAAGCGGTGGCACTCATCTCTTATCGCAATGAGGATCCTGAGAGCAGGGTCCGCCCTGTCAAGCACGAGATTCGGTCTATCGTCCGGAAAGACTATCTCCTCGTTCTTCTCCGCAAGGCCGACGACCGGGATATCGTCAAGGCCGAGCACGCTCAGCATATCGATCGCAGCGTGGACCTGCCCCTTTCCACCATCTATCAGCAAAAGGTCCGGAAGCTCGCTGCCCTCGTTGAGAAGCCTCGTGTACCTTCTTGTGACAGCCTCCCTCATCGACTGGAAATCGTCGATTGCACCACCGAGGGTCTTCATGTTGAATCTCCTGTACTCCTTCACTGAGGGGTTTCCTCCCCTGAAGACTATCATGGATGCAACAGTGTACTTGCCTGCAAGCTGGGCAATATCGTAGCCCTCGATATGCTCTGGCAGCTTCTCGATTCCAAGCAGCTCTCTTAGGCGCTCCAGCGCAGCTGAGTTGTCGAGCTGGCACATCCTCTTCTCGACATCCTCCATCGCATTGACCTGGGCCATCCTGAGTATCCTGTAGTGCTTTCCATCCTGAGGAAAGCCGACATAGAGCGGCATGTCGAGCTGCTCCTTGAAGAACTGTCCGAGCAGGGCTGCATCAATCTCGTGGTTCACATAGAGCTCGCTTGGAAGAGAGTCGCCATCGCTGTAGTACTGCACCAGGAAGCTCAGCAGGGTCTCTGTCTCGTCGCCCATGCTCTCTGCGCGGTACATTGCCTTTCCAAGCAATCTTCCATCCCTTATCTGCATTATGGAGACTGTACAGAGCGAACCTCTCATCTCGATCGCTGCATAGTCCCTCGATTCCGAGCTTGCCGCCTGGACAGTCTGCTCTGCGCTTATCTTCTCGAGTGCCACTATGACATCTCTCTTCTTTGCGGCCTCCTCGAACCTCAGGGCCCTGCTCTCCTCCAGCATCTCGCGCCTGAGCTTCTCTATGACGGAGCGGTTGTCTCCTGAAAGGAAGTCCCTTATCTCCTCGACGTAGGCGCCGTACTCCTTTGCACTTATCTTGCCGATGCAGGGTGCCGAGCACTTGTGGATATGGTAGTAGAGACAGGGTCGTGTACGCTTTTCAAGCGGACCGCTGCACAGTCTCAATGGGTAGTTGTTCCTGACAAGCTCGAGGTAGGTGTTCAGGGCCTCCTGAGCTGGATATGGGCCGTAGTAGCCGGCCCCATCTGGCAGTATTCTTCTCGTCTTGTAGACGCGGGGAAAGCTCTCCTTCGTTATCTTTATCAAGGGGTAGCTCTTGCCATCCTTCAGAAGGATGTTGTAGTGAGGGTTGTACTTCTTTATCAGATTGTTCTCGAGTACAAGCGCCTCGTACTCGTTGCCGCAGATGATGTAGTCGATGTGGTCTATCTTTGCGACAAGCGCAGTTGTCTTCGCATCCCGATTCGGAAGGAAGTAGGAGTTCACACGTCTATGGAGGTTCTTCGCCTTGCCGACGTAGATGACCTTGTCATCCACGTTCTTCATCAGATAGCAGCCCGGATTCTCCGGAAGCGCCCTGGCCTGTTCTCTTGCACCCATGTACTGTATTATAATCAACAAGTGCCACAGAGGCAAAGGATGCAGGAAGGATGAGTGCACAGGACGATCTGATCAGAAGCTTTGGAGCAGAAAAGAGAGCAAGGCTCGAGGCTCTGGTGGAGAGGTACCACCTTACAAGTGCACAGCAGCTGGAGCTTCTGAAGAACGAGGCAGATCTCGAGCTCTGGCAGGAGTGCTCGTCACTGGACATCCTCGACTATGGGAAGATAGATGGATTCCAGGGAAAGAGACAGGCCGAGGAGCTGATGAGAGAGCTGCGAGGCTATATGGACAATCTGAGATACTCTCCGACAGACTACTCCTCCTTCGATCCTCCAGGAATAATCAGGGCAAAGACAGAGGAGGAGGTCATCACCGATGACTCTGTCCGGCTGATGGGAAAGTGCCCCTGTCCTGTGGATGGTGAGAGGACGCGCTGCTGCAAGCTTACGACTCTCGATGCGGTTTCACAGTGCGCCTTCGGCTGCTCATACTGCTCCGTGCAGTCCTTCTACTCGAAGAACAGGATAGGCGTCGTTGCCAACCTCTCAGAAAGGCTTGCGAAGCTGGATACTGAAGGCATCTGGCACATTGGTACGGGACAGGCCTCCGATTCACTGCTTCTGGGAGACAGCCATGGAACCCTGACAGCACTTAAGGATTTCGCACTCTCCCACCCCGATATCATCATCGAGCTGAAGAGCAAGAGTTCAAGAAGGGACTTCATGGATATCGTCTTTCCGCGCAACATGGTCTTCACCTGGTCGCTCAATGCAGAGACGATAATAAGAAAGGAGGAGCATCTGACAGCGACCCTGACAGAGAGGCTTGAAAGTGCAAGGAGGATGGCTAACAAGGGTAACCTCGTCGGCTTCCATATCCATCCCATGGTCTACTTCAAGGGCTGGCAGGAGGAGTACAGGAGCGTAGTCGACAGGATTGTCGAAAGCTTCTCTCCGGATGAAATACTTCAGATATCCTTTGGGACACTTACATTCACGAAGGCGGTCCTGCAGCACCTCAGGACACATCGTTGGCCCTCAAGGGTGCTCTGCATGCCGCTTGTGGAGGCGGCAGGCAAGTATTCGTATACTCTTGATATGAAGAGAGAGATGTTCTCGACTGTCTTCTCCTTCTTCCCAGAAAGCTTCAGGAAAAGTGTCTTCTTCTATCTATGCATGGAGGACCCATCGCTCTGGAAGCCCTGCCTCGGAAGGGAGTACTCCTGCGACAGAGAGTTCGAGCTCGACATGAAGAGGCACTACCTTGCTTCAGTTGCCAGGAAGGACCATACCAGCTGACTCCTCTTTCAGATCAGATCCATGCACTCAAGGGCAAGTGCAGTGCCTGCAACTGCAGCTGTCTCTGTCCTGAGTATCCTCTTTCCCATCAGTACAGGAGAGAAGCCTGCCTTTGCGAACACACCCCTCTCCCTCTGGCTCCAGCCCCTCTCAGGGCCTATTGCAAGCACGACGGACCTTCCCTTCAGATCCATGCTGCCAAAGCAAACCGAGCCGACCACATTGTCGAGCAGAAGTCTGACAGGGTCAGCATCCAGATTGGATATCGCCTCTTCGATGCAGGAAGCAAAGACGACCTCGCTTACACCGGTTCGCCCTGATTGCATTGCGCCATCGAGCAGGATGTTCCTGTACTCTCCGGAGGTATAGAGGCCTGCAGACCGGTAGCTCTTCTCGCCAAGATCCGAGATCGTAAGTATCATCCTCTCGACACCAAGGGAAACAAGCTCCCTGAGTATCCTTCTCATGCAGATCGGCCTCGCCTGGCCCAGGATCACAGTCAGTGGATGGAGGGATGAATCGTCGCACTCTGGCAGGAATTCGAAGTCGATTCCATCCTCCATCGATGTGATTACAGCACTTCCCCTTCTGCCGTTGATCTCTCCTGCGACGAAGGATGAGGAGACAGTAGCGTGGAGGACCTTCTCAAGGTGAATGGCCCTCTCGTCATCGCTATCGAAGTGCACTGTGCCCTTTTCAAAGAGAATTATGTTCACTTAGGCCCTTCCCGAAAGCAGGATGTTGTTCGTGAAGCCGATCATGTTCTCCCTGCTCTCAAGCATTTCACGGCTCATCCTCCAGGACCAGTTGGAGCTTCCACAGGTCGATGGGACATTCATCCTTGCAGAGCCATCGAGGCCGAGTACATCCTGCATCGGGCAGATGGCCCATCTGGAGCGGCACATCAGGGCAGCCCTGACCATCTTGTAGCAGACAGCAGAGTCATCGCACTCGAGATATCTCCTGACCACATCCCTGGTTCCATCGTCAAGCGAGTCGAACCAGCCCCTGTTCGTGTTGTTGTCGTGGGTGCCTGTGTAGACGACGCTGTTCTCATCTATGTTGTGTGGAAGGTAGTAGTTCGAGGTATCGAGAGTTCCACCCCAGGCTGAGAATGCGAACTGAAGTATCTTCATTCCAGGCAGGTCATTGGAGTCTCTCAGCATCTCCACATCCGGTGTGATCACACCAAGGTCCTCTGCGATGAGCGGAAGCTCCTTTCCAAGCTCGTTTCTGAAGGCATCGATGAGCTTCTGGCCTGGGCCTGGTACCCACCTTCCTCTCATCGCAGTCCTGTGCCTTGCAGGGACCTCCCAGCAGGCTGAAAAGCCCCTGAAGTGGTCCACTCTCACGATATCCACGAGCTTCAGTGTCTCTTTCAGTCGCGAGACCCACCAGCTGAAGCCTGTTCTCTCATGTTCTGCCCAGTCGTAGACGGGGTTGCCCCAGAGCTGGCCAGTTGCGCTGAAGGCATCTGGTGGGACTCCCGAAGAGACCTTCTGATTGCACCTCTCATCCATCTTGAAGAGCTTGGTATTTACCCAGGCATCGACGCTGTCGGAGGCGACGAAGATAGGAATGTCCCCTATTATCCTTATGCCGTTCTCATTGGCATACTTCTTGAGCTTTGACCACTGGGTGTGGAAGAAGTACTGGTAGACGATCCAGAGCTCGATCTCCCTTCTGTATTTCCTTCTTGCTTCATCGAGCGCCTTCTCCTCTCGGAACTTGAGCGCCTTTGGCCACTTTCTGAACCAGCGGGAGTCCCCATGAACAGAGCAGAGCACCTGGAAAAGCGCATAATCCTCGACCCACCAGCCATTCTTTCTCTTGAAGGTGCTGTAGCCCCTGCTGGGCTTTTCGAGGAATCTTGCAGCTGCCTTCTCGAAAAGTGGAAACTTCAGCTTCCTTGCAAGAACATAGTCGACACGCTCGCACTCGGCGCCCTTTCCCTCTATATCCTCCAGATCGAGAAGACCATCCCTGTAAAGAGAGACTACATCGATCAGTATCTCGTTTCCGGCAAAGGTGGACCTTGCCGCATATGGGCTGTCTCCGGCACCTGCTGGGCCAAGTGGCAGGATCTGCCACAGATGGACCTTCGCATCCTTCAGCTTGTCAACAAATGCGAAGGCACTATCTCCAAGGTCGCCCACAGCCCAGGAGGATGGGAGGCTTGTCGGATGAAGCAGCACTCCCGCTTCTCTTCTATACTTGTTCATAAGGGAGAGTATATTGAAAAGCCATGAGCCTTTTCAATTGCAATCCGTCGCAGAACAGAATGGGGTCCAGAATAACTCCGATGTTAATATAAGTATTTATATTGATGAAAAATAACTTTTCGATTTTTATATTTTTTGATATAATGAGAGCATGAGTCAGCTTCCGGAAATCATATTTGAGGTCGGTCAGCCTGTTGTCTATCCGCAGCAGGGTCTTGGTATCATCAGGGGCATCAAGGAAAGACAGAGGGAGAATGGCGTAGCGCGATATTATGAAATCTACCTTGAGAACAACGAGATGACACTGATGATTCCTGTATCCTCTGCAGTCGAGCTCGGAGTCAGATCTCTGGTAAGCGCAGAGGAAGCAAGAAAGGCCATCGATACAATCTCCGGAAAGCCGGAGCTCGGACCTGCCGACTGGAAGCTGAGGTATCAGCGCAATGTCGATCTGATGAAGACCGGAAAGATAGTCAACATCGCCCGCGTTGTACAGACTCTTTACTACAGATCGAAGATCAAGGAATTGCCAATACACGAAAGAAAGCTATATGATAATGCTCTAGGGTTACTCATCGACGAAGCTTCCATGGCAATGGAAAAGGACCGAGATGAAATCTCTACAATGATCCTATCAAGGCTGGAAAAGAAATAGATGGCAGACAGCACATTTTCTCTGGTTATCACCGCAGCGGGATCTTCGCTGCGTTTTTCGTCCTCTCTCAAGAATACTGAGACGGTCAAGAAGGAGTTCCTGAAGCTCGACCAGCATTCGGTTCTCTATCATGCTGCACTCCCCTTTCTGTCGGTAAAGGGCCTCAAGAGAGTTGTCGTCACCTGTGCCGATGGTTATGTCGAGGATGCGAAGGCCGCCCTCGAGGAGCTTCCAAATAAGGGTATTCCATTCACATTCGTCGTAGGTGGTCCCTCAAGGCAGTCCTCTGTCAGGAAGGCTCTCGAAGAGCTTTCAAGGTACGATGATTTCAGATATGTTGCAATCCAGGATGGAGCAAGACCCTACGTCTCCAGAAAGCTCATACAGGCAATCCTTGCTGATGCAGTCGAATTCTCGGGAGCACTTCCCGGCCTTCCACTGACCGACTCCGTCAGGAGGGTCGATGGCAAGGGCCTTATCACGGAGTGCGTCGAAAGGGAGGGACTGTACAGGGTCCAGACCCCGCAGATCTTCGAGTTTTCGAAGATCCTCGATGCCCACAGGAGATACTCCTCCATCTTCGCAACGGACGATGCAGAGCTCTACGCACTGGCAGGATACTCGACGAAGATCACACCGGGCGATGAGAGGAACATAAAGGTCACATACGCCTCAGATGTACCCGATGCCGAAAGGAAGGCAAAGGAGTATCTCGAGGCCAAGGGAGAGAAGCAGTGAGAATCGGCCAGGGGTGGGATGTCCACAGAATGGTCCCTGGCAGGGCCCTGATGCTCGGTGGCATCCAGATTCCCTCCGAAAAGGGAGAGGATGGCCACAGCGATGGGGATGTGCTGCTCCACGCACTCATAGATGCGCTTCTCGGAGTGGATGCAAAGGGAGATATCGGTTCCCACTTCCCTCCCTCCGACATGAGATGGAAGGATGCGGACTCTAAAAGACTTCTTGGTATCGTCCTGGAGGATTTCAATCACAGGATAGTGAATGTAGACAGCACGATAGTCCTGGAAAGGCCACACCTCAGAAAGCACATCGACTCCATAAGGGCAAGCCTTGCCTCCCTGCTTGGAATCGACATTGGAGATGTCTCGGTCAAGGCAAAGACGGCAGAGCACCTCTTTTCAGAGCTTGGAGATGGTGATGCGATAACTGCAACTGTCGTGATCCTGGTGGAATAGAATAGAGAAAGACCCGACGCACTGCCGGGTCTTTCCATCTCTTTGCGCTGCTGCGCATTCGACCAATCTGTATCGATTACTTGGAAATCAACATTGTCTTCGGATCGAGTCTTACCTTCATAGGCTTCTCGACTCTCTCGCCATGGGCTCTTACGACTGTCATGATTACCTTGTCGATATCATCGTCGTACTTGAGACCTACCAGAACGTCGACAAGATCGACGTACTTCTCGAGGGTGTTCGGAACACCGTACTCGTCATATACGACATCAGGTCTTACTGGGGATACGCTGAACCAGACTTCGAGGTTCATCTCCTTGGCAAAGGCCCTGATCTTCTCGATATCCTCATTCTCTGCGACTGTGAGCTTGTAGCCATCGAAGAGGATGGTATCTGCCTTGAAGCCTCCCTGCAGAATGAGGGCCTTGAGAGATGCGAGGATCTTCTCGACTGAGTTCTGGTCCTGGGAGAAGTTCATGACGACTCTCTTGGCCAGAATCTGGGCATATACTTCGTGGGCATCGTCGAGGGACTGTACCTCTGAGATCTCCCTGAAAACTTCCTTATACCAGTTCATTACATGCTCTACGTTTCCGGAGAAGGAGACATGAATGACATTCTCGTTCCTCATGAGCTTGTCGGTAGCGAGGTGTACCAGACATGCTGTCTTGCCAACACCGTGGCGGGAGACGATGACACCAAGGTTGCCTTTGCCCAGACCTCCGTTGATTGCCTTGTCGAAAACGCGAAGTGGGCTCATCTTGTTCAGTTCCTGAATATCCATATAAGCGGTACCTCCAAAATTGGTCTTATGGGGATATTATAGCATGAGAGGGTAGCACATCAAGGATAAAAAACGATTTTAGTGCTCCTGAGCGAGGTTGTTCTTGACCGCTATGGCCAGTGCGTCATAGAATGATAAAGATATATCAATCGCATTTAAATGCAAAGGAATAATGAACTTGGACGACGGCCCTGGCTCTAGAAACACAATCGAGGACCCTTACAGTAGTACTCCTCGATCTGGAACGGATGTTCTTGAAGAACCTATCTTCGACAGCAGAATTGCAAGGAGCATCCCATGAACACACTCACAAAGGATATTCTCATCCAGCTTGCAATTCTGCTCATCAACTTCTATTTCACAGCGCTCGAGGTGGCGATCGGAGAGGTCAGCGAGACCACTCTGAAGGCCTATGCGGAGGCTGGAGAAGAGAAGGCCAACAGGCTCATTGCCATCACGGAGGACCCCGCAGGAATCGCCCGCTCGCTCAAGATCGGCACTGACCTTGCAGGCTATCTCGGTGCTGCGATGGCAGTCTTCTCCTTCACGAAGTACCTTTCTTCCCCACTTTCGAAGGCTCTAGCATTTCTCTCCGGTACTGCTGTATCTGCAATCTCGATGGTCATCATCGTGCTTGTCTTCACTCTGGTGACAGAAGTCTTCGGAAAACTGCTTCCCAGGAGGATCGCACAGCAGAAGCCATATGGGATTCTCAAGCACTCTGTAGGACTCATCGGACTTCTCTCTGCCCTCTTTGCTCCTGCCCTCTTTCTCACGGACAGCCTCACAGCCCTCTTTCTCAGGATTCTCCACCTCAGGACCAACATCGATGACGATGTGACCGAGGACGATATCAGGCAGATGGTGGATGCCGGAGAGGAGACCGGAACGATAGAATCGGATGAGAAGGAGATGATACAGAACATCTTCGAATTCAACGACATCGCAGTCGACGACATCATGACAAGGGCAGCAGACGTCATCTACATCAATATCGATGCAAATGAGGATGAGATACTGATGCTGATAAAGAAGACCGGCAAGAGCCGCTTCCCTGTCATAAAGAACGACGATCTGAACGAGGTAGTCGGCATACTCAATGCAAGGGACTTCCTCCTGAACTACAGAGAATCGGGCGGCAGGAAGCTTTCAGAGATGCTCCGACCGGCCTACTTCGTTCCGGAGTCGATAAAGGCAGACCAGCTCTTTTCCGACATGCAGAAGAAGAAGGTGCATATCGCGATCGTCATCGACGAGTATGGCGAAACCTGTGGCATCGTGACCCTGGAGGACCTTCTCGAGGAGATCGTAGGCAACATCTACGACGAGTTCGACGAGGCCGAGGCTCCCGAGATCGAGAAGATCGGGGACAACAGGTGGAAGTGCCTGGGAAGTCTGCCGATCGACGAGCTTGAAAAGGAGCTCGATATCGAGATCGACACCGATGGGGACTTCGATACGGTCGGCGGGATGGTCTACTCCTGCCTCCACACCATTCCCGAGGATGGACAGACCTTCACAGTGAACACGAAGGGTCTGAAGATAGATGTCATGAAGGTCCAGGACAAGAAGATCGTGGAGACGATAATAGAGAAGCTGGAGAATGACGACAAAGAGGAGTCGGACGAGTAGCTACTCTACAAGCTGGAGGACGAGGCCTCTCAATATGAGACGAATCGTCCTCATATCCCTCCTCTCTGCAACCGAAATGGACCTCACAAGCAGCATCAGGGCATCGAAGAAGGCCTCTATATCCTCCCTGTTGTCTATGAGGAAGAGCTCGAGGATTCTCCTGACAAGTTCCCTGAGCTTTTCCATTTCCCTGTCGATCCTGCCCTTCTCGAACCTTCTTGCGATGATCGTATAGTTCTCCTCCTCGAAGAACCGGTATATTCCCCTATCAGAGACATTCTCGAAGAAGAGCGTGAAGACCTCTGTCAGGGAGTTGACGATGAGGTTCTCGTCAAGCTCCTGCAGGCGGTCCATCATGACATCGTCTATCTCCGTTATGAAGTCGTCAAGGAGCTCGAGGAAGAGCTCCTCCTTGCAGGAGAAGAAGAGATAGAAGCTTCCTTTGGGAATGTGCACTCTGCCGACAAGGTAGTCGACAGTCGTCCTGGCAACTCCCAGCTCGTCAAGGCACTCTCCACCTACTTTCAATAGGCTTCTTCTTATATTCTCTCTCTCGACTTCGCTGTAGGTCCTTGGCATATCTCATTATTTGACCAAATTAGTTGTTTTAGTCAATAAAAACCACTAAAATCGACACTTTTTGCCTGAATATCGTGAATTTTATTCGGAAAAAACTTTGATTCCACCCCGAAGATGGATAGAATTAGGAGTATCGAATGTAAAAGGAGCAGATAAATGGCAACAGTAAAGCTTGAGAATATCTGCAAGATCTATGATGGCGGTGTAAAGGCAGTTGATAACGTCAACATCGACATCGAGGACCAGGAGTTCGTAGTTCTCGTAGGACCTTCCGGTTGCGGTAAGTCCACTACACTCAGAATGGTCGCAGGTCTTGAAGACATTTCTTCCGGTACCCTTACCATTGATGGAAAGGTCGTCAACGACGTTCCACCCAAGGATAGAGATATTGCTATGGTATTCCAGAACTATGCACTCTATCCTCACATGACTGTCTACGACAACATGGCATTCGGCCTCAAGATCAGAAAGTTCGACAAGGCCGAGATCGACCGCCGTGTAAGAGAGGCAGCCAAGATCCTCGACATCGAGCAGCTTCTCGAGAGAAAGCCAAAGGCTCTCTCCGGTGGCCAGAGACAGAGAGTTGCAGTAGGACGTGCTATCGTCCGCCAGCCAAAGGTCTTCCTTTTCGACGAGCCACTCTCCAACCTCGATGCAAAGCTCAGAGTCCAGATGAGAGCTGAGATCTCCGGTCTCCATCACAGACTCAAGGCTACCATGATCTATGTAACACATGACCAGGTAGAGGCTCTCACAATGGCAGACAAGATCGTCGTCATGAAGCTCGGTGTCATCCAGCAGATCGGCGCACCACTTGAACTGTACAACGAGCCGGACAACAAGTTCGTAGCAGGCTTCATCGGATCCCCACCAATGAACTTCGTCAACGTTACCGTCAAGGAAGTAGCTGGCAAGATCGTCGTGGACGAGGGCACCTTCTCTCTCGATGTCACACCAGCTCAGGCAGTATACCTCAAGCCATATGTTGGCAAGGAAGTCTCCTTCGGTATCAGACCAGAGGATGTCGAATGGACCAGTGAGGCTGTTGCTGGAAAGACCATCAATGGTACAGTATCTGTCGTAGAGCCACTCGGCGCTGAGACACACGTATACATTGCTACCAGCACCGCTAAGGTCATCGGTAGAATCGAAGGCTCCGTCGTTCCAAAGGTAGACGACAAGATCGCTCTCCTTCCAAACATGGAAAAGGCAAAGTTCTTCGACAACGAGACAGAGCTCACAATCCGCTGATTGCAGTCTCTATCGAGTGCGGGAGGATCACGAAAGTGGTCCTCCTTCTCTTTTCTCAAGTGAAAGCAGAAATTCCTTCTTCTCAAGCCCACCTGCATATCCTGTGAGGCTTCCATCTGCGCCCACTACCCTATGGCAGGGAACGATGATCGAGATCGGATTGTGGGAAACTGCATTGCCCACTGCCTGAGGCGCCATCTTCCCCATATCAAGCCTGTCTGCAATATCCTTGTAGGTAGCTGTTGCACCGTAGGGAATCGAAAGAAGTGTCCTCATGACCTTCACTCTGAATGGAGTGCCGCTCAGAAGAAGAGGGGGTGTGAAATCGGGGCAGATACCAGAAAAGTAGATATCGAGCCAGCGCTCTGCTTCTTCAAGAACTGGAGAGCTTTTCTCTTCGTACTTTGAGAGGATTGACCTGTCGAATCTCTGGCCATCGAACCAGAGACCTGCAAGAAGGCCATCCCTCTCTGCTATCGTGATCCTTCCAATCGGGGATGAATAGTGCGCTATTGTGTCCATCAGCCATCCCACCTGAAGTGCTTCATGTCGACCTTGCCGTTTTCAAGGAAACGAACACCCTCCTCTTCAAGACGGCTCCTCTGTTCTGTGAAAGTGAAAGCGGTCCTGCCCTGGCTGTTCACGACTCTGTGACAGGGATAGCTTCCAAAGAACTCGGCCATGGAGAGCACCCTGCCTACCAGACGGGCGTTTCCAGGTCTTCCGATGAGCCGTGCAATCTGGCCATATGTTGCAACGCAGCCTGGTGGAATCTCCTCGATGGCGGAGAGAATCTCAAAGGCAAGCTCCTCTGTGAGGACCTTCCTTCCATTCTGCATATCGAACCCTTTTTCCTTCATGGAATCATTATAGCAAAGAAAAAGGCAGTAGAGCTTTTCCTCCACTGCCCGAAATTGCCTTGCTTTCTTCCTTACTTGAAGAGTGCGCTGTAGATGACCTGTACGGCCCTCTCCTTCTCATCGTCCTTCACACCGAAGAGTGTAGTGACATCGCTTGCTCCATGGTTCACGAAGCTGATTGCGATCCTCTCCTTCTTGAGTGCAGTGGCCGCGTCGATGAAGGCTGTGCTCTCGTTCATCCTGCCACCGACGATGCCGAGTACGGCCTGGCCTCTCTCGTAGGAGACCTCGTCGAGTGCAAAGTCCTTCTTGAGTCTTGCGCACATATCCTCGACTACTCTGTCGCTTGCCTGGCTGGAGGAGAACAGGATGACGATGGAATCGACACCGAACAGGCTGAAGCTCGGTGTGACACCGAAGAGGTGGAGGGCTGTGAAGAAGGCGTGGCGCACACCTCTTCTCTTGAAGAGCATCATCTTGCGGATGCTGACCTTTGTAAAGCCGCCCTTTGCAGAGACACCGATGAGCTCGGAGCTGTCAAGCTCTGGAACGATCAGGGTTCCTTCGTCACCAGGTCTGTTGGTATTCCTGATGTTGATCCTGATTCCAAGTGGGATTACTGGTGCAATTGCCTCCTCATGGAAGACAGAGGCGCCGACCTCTGCAAGCTCCCTCACCTGCTTGTATGTAAGCACCTCCACGCCTCTTGGTGAGTCGACGATGCGGGGATCTGCTGCAAGCATGCCGCTGACATCGGTCCAGTTCTCATACAGGTCTGCCCCGGCAGCCCTTGCTGCAATTGCACCAGAGATATCGGAGCCACCGCGGGAGAAGGTCTTCACAGAACCGGCCTTCGTTGCACCGTAGAAGCCTGGCAGGCAGTACCTTCCGCCCTCCTTGAATCTTTCACCGAGCTTCTCGTATGTGACAGGGTCGACAGTTCCATCGTCGTTTATGATGATGCACTCCTGTGCATCGATGAACTCGTAGCCGAGGTACTTGCTGATAAGAACGGCGTTGAGGTACTCGCCTCTGGAGCCTGCATAGTCCCTTCCCAGACCGGCGTCGATGTTGTTCTCGACCTCTGCAAGTGCCTTCTCGAGCTCTGGAGCCTCGATGCTGAGACCCTTTGCAATCTCCAGGTATCGCTTTCTTATCTCATTGAAGACTGGTCTGCATGCTCTTCCATCGCTTGCAAGTGCAACGCACTCGTAGAGCATATCGGTGACCTTCTTGTCGGCCTTGTTTCTCTTTCCGGGAGCTGAAACGACTACGATTGTCCTCTCCGGATCCGAATCAAGTATCTCCTTGACCTTCCTGATCTGATTCTCATCTGCAACAGAGCTGCCGCCGAACTTGCATACTTTCATCTTGGTCTCCTTATTGGCTTTTCGTTGCAAGAATATATTCTGATGTGGATTATGGCAATAGAGTAAGTGCACTGCTCTTTACAATAAACTGCATGGTCTATAGGATATGCACCATGGATAAGGTCAAGCAGAACAAGATGCAGACGAGGGCAATCCCCTCTCTCATAATAACGATGTCGCTCCCTATGATGCTGTCCATGCTCATACAGGCGCTCTACAACGTAGTCGATTCCATATTCATATCAAGAGTCTCCGAAGCAGCCCTGACAGCTGTCTCCCTGGCATTCCCGATGCAGAATATAGTGATTGCACTTGCTATCGGAACCGCTGTAGGCATCAACTCGCTGCTTGCAAGAAGGCTTGGAGAGAGGAGGAACGAGGAGGCGGCCCAGGTAGCCGAAACAGGCCTTTTTCTCTCTGCAGTCACATACCTCGCAGTTGCCATATTCAGCATCCTGACGAACAGGGCCTACGTTTCGATCTTCACAAAGGACCCACAGCTCCAGAGCCTGACGCTCACATACCTTGGCATCGTGATGCCCTTCTCCTTCGGCATCTTCATCGACCTTTCAAGCGAAAGGATACTTCAGGCAACTGGAGATACACTGCATCCGATGATAATCCAGCTTGCAGGTGCAATAACGAATATAATCCTCGACCCGATCTTCATCTTCTCGTTCGGTCTTGGCATCGCAGGTGCCGCCTATGCGACCATTCTGGGTCAGATACTCTCGATGTTCATCGCAATAGGTTTCGTCAGGAAGAACCAGTATGTGAAGATAAGGCTGAGGGACATAAGACCCAGGAAGAAGATAATCGGCGAGATATATCAGGTCGCACTGCCGACGATAATAATGAACAGCATCGGTACGATAATGACCAGTGCGATCAACGGAATACTGATCGCCTTCTCTGCAACTGCAGTCAGCGTCTTCGGTATCTACTTCAAGCTGCAGTCCTTCATCTTCATGCCGCTTTTCGGAATGAACAGTGCACTGACTCCGATCCTGGGCTTCAACTACGGAGCCGGGAACAGGCAGAGGATGCTGGAGGCGATAAGGTGGGGTCTTGTGATCGCAGTCTCTATCATGGCAGCCGGAACACTGGCCTTCCACCTCTTTCCCGAAGAGCTGCTGGCCCTCTTCAATGCCTCCGACGAGATGCTCTCGTACGGAGTTCCGGCCCTGAGGATAATAAGCATCCACTTCGTCTCGGCAGCCTTCTCGATAATCCTGATCTCGACCTTCCAGGCCATGGGTCTTGGCTACATCAGCATGATCGTATCGATCCTCAGACAGATAGTCATCCTGATCCCGGCATCCTACATACTTTCGCGTTTCTTCGGCGTCAACGGTGTCTGGATGTCCTTCATAGTCGGTGAGGTGATTGCACTCCTGTTCTGTGTCTTCATGTTCGCAAGAATCTATAGAAGCAGGATAAGAAATCTTCAGCCAATAGAGTAGAAAAAGGCCTTTTTTCTCGTTCTTTTCGGTGCACTGTCTTTTTTCCTTTGGAATTTGTCTCATTTATGGCTTTAAAAAAATTCCTCTGGAAAGTATACTGTTGCTATGCTCTACCAGAAAGAAATAGTCCATGAAACGCCAAGCAGCAACAGCAGGCAGATATCTGAACAGCACATAGAGAGAGGTGCCTTCAAGGAAGCTCGCGTCAAGCAGGGAGGCTATGGTCTCTACAGGAACGACTTCTGGCTTCAGAGGACTGGCAACAGGGCCTTCCATGTCTTCGTATTGTCCATCTCGGGAGAGGGAAAAGTAAGGATGGAGGATGGCACTGAGTTCATTCTCGGTCCTGGAGACGGCTTCGTAAGCTGGGCCTCCGGGCAGGGGCACTACGAAGAGACTGTAGGACTCGAGCCGTGGGAGATGCTCTGGATAACCTTCTGGAACAGCACTAGCCGCTTCACTCCGGACTGCAACGACTACCGCATCGTCAGGGGAATCACGAATCTTGCGGATATAAAGTACGATTTTCACAAGATACTCGATGAAAGCTACTACAACGACAGCAGGAGTCCTGAGGCACAGGAGCTCTACGAGCAGCTCTTCCTGATCAATCTGGAGCGCGGCCTCGGTCTTGGAGAGAACGCCCAGACCAGGACGCACAGGACGGAGATTTCGAAGCTCTGGGACCTTGTCAACAAGAACATGGCCGACGACTGGGGCGTGGACCGGCTCTGCAAGGTATCAGGATTTTCTCGTGCACACCTCTCGAGACTCTGCAACGAGCTGTACGGAATCGGGCCGGGCGAGATGGTGAAGGATATAAGGATGCGCCATGCCAGGCTGCTGCTTGCCAACTCCGACAGGACCATTGCCGAGATATCGGATGCGACCGGCTTTTCCTCCCCTTCCGTCTTCTCCGCCTCCTTCAAGGAGTATTTCAAGGTCAGCCCGAGGGATTTCAAGAAGAATCGAAGCTTAGATATTCGCAAATGAATACCCTTTGATATATAATCCTCCTAGAAGTCAGCTTCCGGGAGGTTTCTTATGAAGATCATCACACTCAATCGCGAATATGGTGCCGGCGGCCACTCGGTCGGAATCACTGTTGCAAAGAGACTTGGCATAGAGTTCTACGACAGGGATATACTTGCAGCCCTGGCAAAGGAAAGAGGCATCGACATCTCGGATGCAAAGGATGTCAGCGAGGATATCTCCGTGACAGAGAACATCCTGCGTGCGATCACTCCGATCTCATACAACCCGACAGAGGAGATCTTCGAGCAGCAGAGGGAGTTCCTCCTCAAGATAGCTTCAAAGGGCAGCTGCGTCATACTGGGCCGCTGTGCAAACGTCATCCTCAGAGAGGCCGGCTTCGATACACTCGATGTCTTCATCTACGCAGACGATGCACACCGCATGAACCGTGTCTCGGAGCTCATCGGCTCGGACAGGCTGAAGGATGTACTGAAGGAGATCAGGAGAAAGGACTACTCCAGAAGGAACTTCTACAAGTCCTGTACTGGACACAACTGGGCCGACTGCAGGGACTATCACATGATGCTGGACAGCGGACTTCTCGGCTATGACAGGTGCATCGACCTCATCGTCGAAGCCGCAAAGCAGTGAAGACAAAGGAGTCCTCTTCCCATCCAGGTGGAGGACCTTTTCATGAAAGGAGCCTTAGATGCTTACAGATATCGAGATTGCACAGAGCACTGAACTTGAGGATATAACCACTATAGCCCACGACCTTGGGATAGCTGACAGTGACATCATTTCCTATGGAAGGACAAAGGCCAAGATAGGCCCCAATGCAGGGAATGGAAAAGAGGAGAAGGCGAAGCTTGTCCTCGTGACTGCAATAAATCCGACAAGTGCAGGAGAGGGAAAGACGACCACCTCCATCGGACTTGCAGATGCGATGAGAAGAATCGGAGTAAAGAGCCTTCTCTGCCTCAGAGAGCCCTCTCTTGGCCCTGTCTTCGGCCTCAAGGGCGGAGCTGCAGGCGGTGGCTATGCCCAGGTCGTGCCGATGGAGGATATAAACCTCCACTTCACAGGCGACATCCATGCAATCGGAACTGCCAACAACCTCCTTGCTGCCATGATAGACAACTCGATCTATCAGGGAAATCCTCTGAATATCGACCCAAGAAGGGTCACCTGGAAGAGGTGCATGGACATGAATGACAGGCAGCTGAGATTCATCGTCGATGGCCTTGGTGGAAAGTCGAACGGAAATCCGAGAGAAGATGGCTTCGATATAACAGTTGCCAGCGAAGTGATGGCCATCTTCTGTCTTGCGAAGGACCTGCAGGATCTGAAGAGGCGCCTTTCCAGGATAGTCTGCGCCTATACATACGACGGAAAGCCTGTAACAGCCCACGACCTGAAGGCGGATGGCGCAATGGCAGCAATCCTGAAGGATGCGATCATGCCGAACCTGGTGCAGACACTTGAGCACACTCCTGCCCTGGTGCATGGCGGTCCCTTTGCCAACATAGCCCACGGCTGCTCATCACTTGCCGCAACGAAGCTTGGCCTGAAGCTTGCAGATGTAGTCGTTACAGAAGCGGGCTTCGGTGCAGACCTCGGCGCAGAGAAGTTCCTCGACATAAAGTGCAGGATCGGCAATCTCTCTCCGGATGCTGTCGTGCTCGTTGCCACAGTAAGGGCACTGAAGCTGAATGGCGGTGCTCTGAAGGATGAACTCTCAAGGCCGGATGTCGAGGCACTGAAAAGGGGCATCTGCAACCTCGAGCGCCACATCGACAACCTCAAGAATGTCTTCGGAATGAAGGTCTGTGTTGCACTCAACAGCTTCCCTACCGACTCAGAGGAGGAGGTAGAGGTCATCAGGAGTACCTGTGAAAGGCTTGGTGTACCGATGGATGTCAGCACTGTCTTTGCCGAAGGTGGCAAGGGTGGAATTGCACTTGCAGAACGCGTGATGGGCATGCTTGAAAAGAGAGAGCTGAAGCACCCATATGAGCTTTCCGATCCGATCAGGACCAAGATCGAGAAGATCGCGACCAGAGTCTACAGAGCGAAGGGCGTTGCATACGAGCAGGAGGCCTCGAGGATGATAGGCACACTGACGAAGCTGGGCTACAGTGAGCTGCCTGTCTGCATCGCAAAGACCCAATACTCCTTCTCAGATGACCAGAAGCTTCTCGGAGCACCAGAGGACTTCACACTGCACATAAGGCAGGTAAGGCTCTCGGCAGGTGCAGGCTTCATAGTCGCAATTGCCGGTGCGATAATGACCATGCCGGGACTGCCGAAGGTTCCAGCTGCAGAGAATATCGATGTGGGCGAGAATGGGGAGATAACAGGACTGTTCTGATGAGACGAATCCTGCTTTCTGCACTTTTCATTGTCGTTTCCTTCTCCCTCTTCGCAGCAGGGCCATTTGCTCTTGATGCAAAGAGGGATTCGCTTGCCTTCTCCCTGGGACTCGGTGCAGAGCTCCTTGTCAAATACTCCGACCCGGGCTTCGACTCCTGGGATGGAAGCACACTGGACAGAGGAGATATAAACGCACTGGACCGCTTCTTCGCCCATGGATACAGAGAGATTCCTGACAATATCAGCAACGTGACTGCCCTTCTTTCGATGGCGATGCCGCTTGTAAATCTCAAGGACAGCAGGGATGAGTGGAAGACTCTGACCGTCATGTTCTCACAGACGCTTGTCTACACGAATCTGACCTGCGACTCGATAAAGCGGCTTGTCGGCAGAGATAGGCCCTATATGTACTACTCCACCAAGTCGAAGACCGGTGATGACAGGATGTGCTCCTTTCCATCACTGCACACGGCATGCGCCTTCGCAGGTGCGACCTTTGCAACCTATACATACGCAAAATACAATCCGGATTCGAAGTACAGGTTCCATGTTGCAGCAGCCTCATATGTGATTGCTTCTGTAACTGGTGCCTTGAGAATAGCTGCAGGAAAGCACTTCCTATCAGATGTGCTGACAGGAGCTGCGATAGGCTCCTTCTGGGGCTATGCAGTTCCAAAGCTCCATGAGATCAGAGACAGGGCGGACAACAAGGTCCTGAGTGCACTCGATATAGCACCGGGCTATGTCGGCTTTACTGTTGCGCTGAATTGACTTCGGTAATCTTCCTGTCGGTCTTTCGCAGAAACCAGAGGAAAAACTGCAATGAGATTATGAAGGTCGTCATGTCCGAAAGCGGCTGCGATATCTGCACGCCCAGCAGTCCAATGACGCGTGGAAGAATCAGGATGTATGGAAGGAAGCAGAAGCCCTGCCTCAGCATCGATGTGAACGAGGCCCTGAAGGAGTGGCCTGTGACCTGAAGCGCCATATTCGTTATTACACAGAGTGCGCTGAAAGGCAGCATGCAGCACTGGGCTCTCAGTGCGATAGTTCCGATCCTGATGACTTCGATGTCATCCCTTCTGAAGCTTCTCACGATATTCCTGGCGAAGATGAAGCAGGAGAACGAGAGTATCGAGATTATCACAGTGCCGGCAATGGCAGTGAATATGGTCGCCTTCTTGACCCTATCGTATCGCTCTGCACCCCAGTTGAAGCCTGCAACCGGCTGAAAGCCCTGCCCGAAGCCGAGCATCGCAGAGAAGAGAAGGAAGGTTATCCTTCCGGAGATGCTCATCGCAGCAACTGCAGCGTCTCCAAAGGCCGAGGCATTGACATTGAGTGCAACAGAGGAGATCGTTGCAAGGCCCTGCCTCGAGAAGGATGGAAAGCCATTCTTCACTATTGTCGAGTAGACAGAGAGCCTTCTTGAGACCTTCGATATCCTGATCCTGACATTGCTGTGCCCTGTAAGGAAGACGACAAGCAGAAGCAGGAAGCTGATCGTCTGGCTTATCGCAGTTGCCATTGCGGCTCCTGCAGTCCCGAAACCGAAGGTGAAGATGAATATTGGATCGAGGAAGATGTTCAGGATTCCACCTGTCGTTATTCCGATCATGCCGAGCATCGCCTTTCCTTCGCTTCTAAGGAGGTTGTTGAGGACCAGGGATGCACTCATTATCGGGCAGGCGTAGAAGATGTATTCTCCATAGGCTCTGGCATATGGAAGAATCGTATCGGTCGCACCGAGTGCCCTCATGAGGCCATTGGTGAAGGTCAACCCGAAGATGGCAAGCAGGAGTCCGACTGCAATTGCGGCAAAGAAGGCCGAGGAGGCGACCTCTATGGCCTCATCCACTCTCCTGGCCCCAAGGAGTCTCGAGACGAAGGCTCCTCCACCCTGTCCCAGAGTAAAGCCAAGTGCCTGGATTATCGCCATTATAGAGAAGACGATGCCGACAGCCCCGGCTGCAGAGGTTCCGAGCTGTGCAACGAAGAAGGTATCTGCCATATTGTAGATGGAGGTGACGAGCATCGAGATTATCGTCGGGATGGCAAGTCGGGTCACCAGAGACGGAATAGGTGTCTCTGTCATTATCCTGTAATGGGCCTGGCGCCTTTTCTCTTCTGTCGATATTTCCATGGGGACTTTCTTTTATGCCTATAGATTTTCACAATCATCGCCAATTTGTGCAAGATAAGAAATCAAAAGCTCTTCAAAAAATGGAGCATTACCAATAGAATGATCATATATGACGAAGACAAGAAAACTGCTGCTTTCACTCGCAATCCTTTTTCATTCGCTGCTGCTTGCAGCCTCTCCGATGAAGGAAAAGGAGATGCGTCTGGATCTGCTTACGACGATCCAGGGGCGTGGTGATATTGTCTTTGCAGTCGAGAAGGAGCAGTTCCCATACGTCTACCATGATGAGAAGCACCGCCTGACTGGCTACTCGATCGAGGTCGCCAACCAGATTGCACAGGAGCTCGGATCGAAGGCAAGCTTCATCGAAAAGGATGAGGACATACTCTGGACCGGACTTGCAGATGGAAGGTATGACCTTGTGATGAACATCCACAGCACGATTTCGAAGGAACTATTCTCGGCCAATTTCGAGAACTCCAGCGCATATCTGCCGATGAAGGCAGCTGTCATCACAAGGAAGAACAACGACAGCATACTCTCCCCTTCCGATCTCAAAGGAAGGTCGACAACGACCCTCAGACAGCCTGAGTACATCAAGATGGCAGAGCGCTATGATGCCTTCTACATAAGCCTCGATTCAATCGACGAGGTCCTTTCACTGGTCGAGAATGGTTCCATAGAGGCCGCAATCGCTCCGCTCGATGCCTTCAGCCTCTATATCAAGCAGAACAAAAGCTCAGAGCTGCAGATAATCGGAGTGACAAAGGATATAGCAAGCGATCTTACTCTCGTCCTCAGGAAGGGCGATGAATCAAAGGATATGAGAAAGGCCGTCAACAAGGCAATTTCCGAACTGAAGAAGAACGGTACCCTCTCTGCCCTCTCACTGAAGTACTTCCACTACGATGTACTTGGAAAGAAGGCAAATACTGCAAACAACTGATGAAAAGCAAGGAAGAGATGCTAAAGCGACTGATGAAGTCAAGCTTCCGCTCCCGCTTCCATCTTGAAAACAGCGACATCGAATATATCGAGAGAAAGGGTCTGGATACGATAAGGTCCCACGCCGAGAACTTCATAAGAACACGCCTTGCACCTGTGGGCAATCCAAAGGATGGAAAGCAGACTCCAATGAAGGGCCACCCTGTCTTCAGGGCCCAGCATGCACTGGCCTTCTGCTGCCGAGGCTGTCTCGAGAAGTGGTACAGGATACCAAAGAACAGAGAGCTATCAGAGGATCAGATAGCGAGAATCGTCTCCTTCATCATGTACTACATCGAAAAGGAGTATGAGAAGGGCAGATCGAAGCTTGAAATCTTCTGAACATTGGTCTATAGCTCATATGACAATGGACGATAGAGAGGATTTCACATCAGGGCCGATTCTTTCCAAAATGGCCTTCTTCATGACACCTATACTCTTTGCACTGATACTCCAGGCCATGTATGGAGCTGTCGATCTTCTCATTGTCGGAAGATTCGGAACTACTGCAGGTATCTCTGCTGTTGCTACAGGCTCGAGCATCCTTGCCATGATTACATTCATAGTGGCCCAGTTGGCAGCAGGCGTGAGTGTACTGCTTGGAAGATACATCGGAGAGAGAAGAAGGGACAGGATCGGGAGGCTCATAGGAGGAGCTGTTGCATTCTTCCTGCTCCTTTCAATCCTGCTTTCACTGCTCCTGTTTGCCTTTGCCAGGCCCTTCTCGATCATCATGCAGGCACCAGCAGAGGCTGTAGATCTCACAGTCAGCTATATAAGGATATGTGCCTGTGGCCTTGTATTCGTTATCTTCTACAACCTGATCAGTTCTCTCTTCCGAGGCCTTGGCAACTCGAGGCTTCCCCTGCTCTTCGTGGCCATTGCCTGCATAGTCAACATCGCAGGAGACCTTCTCTTCGTTGCGCTCTTCAGGATGGATGTAGGAGGAGCGGCACTGGCGACCATACTTGCACAGGCTGTAAGTGTGATTCTATCCATTCTGATAGCAGGAAGAAGGAAGCTGGGCTTCTCCTTCTCCCTTCAGGACATAGGCTTCAACAGTGAAGTCGGCCTCTTTCTGCATATAGGCCTTCCACTGGCCTTCCAGGAGTTCCTGACGAATCTTACATTCCTTGCTCTTTGTGCCTTTGTGAACAGGCTAGGACTAGATGCCTCCTCCGGCTACGGAGTTTCCCAGAAGCTCCAGTCCTTCGTCATGCTGCTTCCCTCTGCGATCATGCAGACGATGGCGAGTTTCGTTGCGCAGAATGTCGGAGCCGAGAAGGAGAGGAGAGCTTTGAAGGGAATGGTGTATGGAATGGCAATGGGAGTTGCTGCAGGAGTCCTCATATCTCTTGCAGTCTTCTTCAAGGCGGACCTGATGGCCTCCCTCTTCACTCGGGATGATGCTACTATCAGGAGGGCCTTCGAGTGCATGAGAGGGTTTGCTCCGGAAGCGATAGTGACAAGCATACTCTTCAGCTACATGGGATACTTCAACGGACACTCGAAGTCGCTCTTCGTGATGGTACAGGGGATGATCCAGTCCTTTGCGATCAGACTTCCAATGGCCTATATCATGTCAGCACTTCCAAATGCATCATTGACTGGAATCGCCCTTGCCGGACCTGCCGCGACAGTTGTGGGAATACTCCTGTGCACTCTCTACTTCCTGCGCCTGAAAAGGAAGCTTGTTTTCACTGATTAGACTTTTCGTACCACCTGCCCTTCTTTGCTCTGAGATACTCCTCTTCGAGCGCTTCTGCTCTCTCTCTTGAAAGCCTGAATGCAGAGATATCGAGGAGTATTCTTCCCTCCGACTCCTCGAAGAGTGTCTTCTTTATCTTGTATGGATAGCTTTCGTTTCCTCTGAGGTTTCCACTGTGGATTGCATTGATTATCTCGTCAATGTGCATCTGGCAGTACTCAGGGATCAGAGGATTCCTGTCTATGTACACAGTCAGAGGGATGTTCTCACGGTACTTGTTGCCATTGTTGGAGACCATCAGGAAGTTGGATATGACATCCCTTCCTCCAAGTGAATGGGGCTTGACATGTTCAATTGTTGCAACAGAGGCTATCATCAATCGCCTTAGAATCTCGGCCTCCTCACGCCTCATGTACTTTACGACGAAGGCATTCTCGCTGCTTCCGCTAGTCGGCAGGTAGAGTGCAAGATTCCTTATCTCGCTCATCACCCTCTCCTCATACGGGTTCTTTACCTGTATCTTCTCGAGGGCAAGGAGGAATGTCTTTCGCTTGAAGAAGACGTCACTGCTGTTGTCGAGAATCAGAGAGCGGCACTTCGTCGTCTCCTTTCTCAGACTCAGCTGTGTGTCGGCAGAAAGGAGGGACGATCTCATATCGACCTGGTCAATGACCTTGAACTCCTCGAGCTTCAGCTTCGTAAGAGACTCTGGCCCTATGCTATGAAAGTAGTCGAGCACACTCCCTGAGGGATGGGAGTCCAGAAAGTATGAGATGTGGTCGAATATGCGATGCTCCACGCTCTGCATGTTCTTTGCATAGCGGGAAAGGAGGTATATCTTCTCCTTAAGGTTCCCAATCTGGGATAGCTTCTGCTCTATGCGGTTCATCTCCGAACCTGATATCATCCTGATTCCTGTGTATGGACAGGTTATGTTCCTGAGCCGCTTGAGTGCATTGCCCTTTCCGGTGTCGCCATTTGTGCTTGTTGCTCTTTCTGATCCCATGATTCTATTGTAGCATCCTGAGCAGGAATTTCAGCAAGAAGAAGATTCCAGATGGAACTATCATGGGAGTTGTCCTGCAATGTGAATGCCACGATTCACTTCAGCAAGGCCATTTCATCTGTCAACAATTCACAGAACCACCTATTCGGCATGAATGGCTCACAGATGAAAGTGCACAACCTGCTTCATTCCCATTTAGGATACACCATAAAGGATTCAGTGCACGAATCGGAACTGAACGATGGTCATGTACGAAAAATACTGACTGAATTGAAAAGTCGGGACATCATTCAGAGGATCGGTTCCAACAGAACAGGATGATGGCAAGTCAATTACATTCAGCTGCAGAGCTATCGCTCATTTACTTTGATTGATACTCATTGGATTCAATCGTAGAGTATCTCTATACAGAAGTTTCCGTTGACTATTATCCAGTTCCTGCCCTGAGGTGCTGTCTCATAGCCGTACTTTGAAGCCCTTCTCAGAGTCTCCTCAAGGTCCTTGACCTTTATCGCGATGTGGTGGAAGCAGCCCCTGCTCCTTGAGGAAGATGGGTTCACATTGAACTGAAGTCCTCCATCGAGCCAGACCTGTCTGTTTCCATTTCCATCCTTTCCCTCCTTGGATATCTCCATGCCAAAGACATCGTGGAAGAAACCGATGAAGAACTCTGCATCTGCAACCTCGAATGCTACGTGGTCTATCATGACAATCGCTCCTTTCTCTGCTGTATATGCATAATTATTCCCTACAGAACATCTTTCGTCAAAGAAAAGCTCTCTTCCTTTGATGTGGTCAACATGCTATTCTTCTTCCATCTGGGGGATGCCATGACAAGAGTATTCATCGATGGAAGCGCAGGAACAACAGGCTTGAGAATCCACTCCCGACTTTCCGAGAGAAGGGACCTCGAGATCATCACCCTTACAGAGGAGATGCGAAAGGACACAGAGGCAAGAAGGGATGCACTCAACAGAAGCGATATAAGCTTTCTCTGTCTGCCTGACAAGGCTGCAATAGAGGCTGTTTCCCTTGTCGAGAACGAGAAGACTGTAATAATCGATACATCGACAGCCCACAGGACCGCAGAAGGCTGGACCTACGGCTTTCCGGAGCTTCCAGGCCAACTCGAGAAGGTGAAGGCTTCAAGGAGAATTGCGAACCCAGGCTGCCACGCATCCGGCTTCATCGCACTCGTTGCACCATTGGTGCACTCAGGGATAATTACTCCCGACACACTGCTCTCATCCTTCTCTCTTACAGGCTACTCCGGTGGTGGAAAGAAGATGATCGCAGAGTATGAGGAGGAAGGAAGGGATGAGCTTCTCGATGCTCCGAGGATGTATGGACTTACGCAGGAGCACAAGCACCTTCCTGAGATGGCAAAGGTCTCCGGCCTTGAGAACCTTCCACTCTTCTCACCTATCGTCGCACCATATCTTGAGGGAATGGAGGTTGTCGTCCAGATTCCAGCTTCGGATATCGAAGGCAGCATCGAGGATATCGAGAACTGCTACAGAGAGACCTACAGAGGAGGTCTTGTCCACTTTGCAAAGGGAAACGATGAAGCAGGTTTTCTTTCTGCAGGTGCCTTCTCTGGCAGAGATGACATGGAGGTCTCGGTCTATGGAAACAGCGAGAGACTCACACTCGTCTCCAGATTCGACAACCTCGGAAAGGGAGCATCCGGGGCCGCAATCGAGAACATGAACATAGTCCTTGGACTCGAGCCGGGAGCTGGGCTGATATTCTGAAGTGAAAGAATAAAATCAGACTGCCACAGCCTCGTTCTATGGCAGTCTTATCCCTGCTGAACTATTTTTCCTGGACTTATGCTGTAGGTTTGTCTCCAAGGATTATCGGATAGCCTTCCGGCATCCTGGCAAACTCTTCATTTCTGGTATAGAGATGATCCTGGATAGGTGAATAGAAGCTCAGTGGAGGCTTTCTTGCCGGGCTGATCATTGGCTTTGTCTCTGGATTACTATTGACATCGGAGGCAATGTAATCATCAAGCAGCTTCTTCAGGTACCTGCACCTTTCATCACCCTCGCTGTAGCAATCCTTTTCATCGGGGAACTTCTTGAAATAGAAGTACCTATCACCCACAGCAGAGTATATAAGCTTATCCATGCTGCTTGCGACCATCCACTCTCCCTGCGTTCCAGAAGCATACTGGGAGTAGACGAGTTCGTGCTTCCCGTTGAAGAGATCGATACCGTCGTACTCTTCTCTGTCGTACTCAATTCCAGCGTATGACAGCAATGTAGGAGCAAGGTCGACCAGAGAAGCTGGATCCTTCCTGATCTTCTGATCTTTCTGGCCAGGCGTATGGATCATGAACGGGATTCTTGCAGATGCATCCAGCATTGTCCTCTTGCCCATAGAGCCATAGTCACCGAGCAGTTCACCATGGTCTGAAGAGAAAACTATCAGAGTATCATCGTAGATACCCTTATCCTTGAGGGCCTGTATGATCCTGGATATCTGATAGTCTACAAAGGAAATGCAGGCATAGTAATAGGCTGTGAGCATCTCGACATTCCTTTCTGATATGCCTTCAGCCTTCAAGACATGTCCATTTCTCAGTAGGTCGATATAATCCTCCGGATTCTCAGGAGTAAAGCTTCTCCTGATCGGATTCCTATACATCTTGTTCCAGGGCGATGGAGCAGCAAAAGGTGGATGCGGATGGATGAATGACGACATCAGGAAAAGCGGAGTTTCTGGATCTGCATCTTTGATGAATTCGACGCTTCTGTCACCTACCCACTGAGTTGGATGGACCTCCATCGGAAGCTGAGATACCTGTGGCATGTAGTACATGTCACTTCTCTGTCCGTTGAAGTCGTATACATGGTTATACGGAGTCCTGTGCAGGTACTGCATGTAGTCGTTCTTCTCATGGGCCATCTCTTCCTGGGTAAATCTCTGCTTGAATCCGAGGTCTCCGTATAAATCGGTGATATTGTGCATCTTTCCGATTGCACAGGTGTTCCATCCATTTTCGGTGAATCTTGAATAGAAGCCTTTGCCTGTGTAGCTCTTGTCGCAATTGTTCGTATTGTTTCCGGTCTTTGCGGGGTACAGACCACTCAACAGGGAAAGACGGGCAGGAACACAGATCGGAGAAGGAGTATAGCACTTCTCGAATACCGAAGATGTACAGGCTAGACTATCCAGTGCAGGCGTGATTATATCATCGTTGCCAAGCGCATGGATCGTATCGGCCCTCTGCTGATCGGTAAGTATAAAAAGTATATTCTTCATGTTTCCTCTATTTATGTAATTATTAAGAGAGAATGTAATACATACTTTAGAAATGTTAGGTCTATTATTAGTAGAAATGTAATACATGTCAAGCAAAATAATATTTTCTCTGAAAGATAAATTTGCTATTCTTATATATATTAGGAGGAGTGATCATGAGTCTTTGGATGACAATTGCAGATTATGTCAGGAACAACATAGATTCAAAGAAATGGCTACCAGGAGAGGTCATCCCAAATGAAACAGCACTGGGAGAGTACTTCAACGCCAGTCGCCCAACTGTTCGCGCTGCCCTTACGAAGCTAGAGGCCGAGGGTATAGTAAAAAGGATCAAGGGAAAGGGAACAATTGTCCAGCCACAATTCAAGCTTCATGAGAGCACTCTGATCCTAGAGAGCTTCAAGAAGATAATGCAGCAAAAGGGCTTGAATGTTATTACCAATGTAATTACTTTTGATATAACGAAATCTTCCAATTTGGTAGCTCAGAAACTTGACATATCGCCAGGAGAAGAAGTCATCAGACTTTTCCGCCTTAGATATATAGAAGATAAGTTCGATACAGGTCCAATGGTCTATTCTGAAAGCTATTCATCGGCAAAATTCGATTTCCTCTTCAAATATGATATGACTAAGGTCTCCTTTGTACAGACTCTTAACGACAACGGAATCTTCTTCAATGAGGGAGAGAAGATACTGCGTCCTGTCACCCTCTCGGATGAGCAGTCAGATCTGATGGGAGTTCCCTCCAACTCGCTTGCCCTGCTCTTCGAGACTGTCTGGAAGGATACTCAGGGAAAGTACGCAGAGTACAGCAGAGCCTTCTGGCCAATACTGAAAAATGAATTCAGGATGAAAATATCTCAATGAGAATGTAAAACATACTTGCATTACTTAAGAAACTCTCTTATACTGAGATTCAAGAGAAAGAATGTAATACATACTTGACTCAGTAAAAAGGAGATAACAACACATGAAGAAGTTTATCGTATTTGCTCTCGTAGCACTCATAGCAGTATCAGTACTCTTTGCCAACGGAGAGAAGGAAAACTCAGCAGCAGCATCCACAGAGACTGCTGGTGCCAGACCTGCTTCATACAAGAAGGGCAATACAACCTGGATCGTCCCATCCGCAGCAGGTGGCGTTACCGATACTCTTTCAAGAGCAATTGTAGAGAATCTTGACCTTGGCGACACAGTGGTCATCGAGGATATCCCAGGAGGAAGCCAGACTATTGCAACTACCGAGTTCTCTATAAGGCCTGCAGATGGACACACAGTCATCATGATGGCAAATGCCGGTCTGATCAGCCAGCCTCTCATGAATGAAGTGAACTATGACATCTCGACCTTCCGCTATCTTTCAGAGCTTGCTCCAGAATCGATCGCAATGGTCGCAGTCTCACCGAACTCCAAACTTGCCAATGCCGAGGACTTCATCAATTTCATCAAGAACGAGAAGTTCAACTATGGCTGTGCCAACATCGGAGGATACCAGCATGTTGCAATGTGCAGTGCTCTCATGCAGCTCGGCTGTGTCGAGAATGCAACACTCGTGACCTACTCCGGTACACAGAATGTCCTCCAGGCCCTTCTGCAAGGAGAGGTCGACTTCGTCCTTCTTGATGATGACTATGTAAAGAATCTGATGGCAAATGGCCAGATCAGGGTCCTTCTTGCCCTTTTCGAAGGCTCCTCACCAATCCATCCTGAAATCCCAGGCATCAGCACCTTCGGAGTAAAAGGCATGGAGAACATGGTAGCAATCAAGTTCCTGGCAGTCAGAGAAGAGACACCTGATGAGATTGCCGAGTACATCAAGATGAAGGTCAACGAGGCTGTCAAGTCCGAAGGTTATCAGGCCTTCCTTGAGAAGAGCGGTTTCAACAGGATGACAAGCTTCCCTACCGAGGAGCAGATTAAAGTCAAGATTGACTCTGCAGTCAATATGACGCGCGATGTCCTGAAGGCTACAGGATACATAGATTGAAGCATCACCGGGGGCAGGACTCCCTGCCCTCGGGAGCAATAGGATGTATGACCATGAAGAACAGAAAATACTTGAAAGACATTTCTGCTTATCTCTTTCTTCTTGTCGTTACCGCATACATGTGGACTGTGGGGATAGAAAAGCAGATTCCAATACCGAAGGTTGCCAGGGACCAGTCCTTCAAACCAAGCACATTTCCCCGTCTGTGCTTTCTGGCAATAGGCATGTTCTCACTACTGGGGATCGTCATCTCGCTGATGAAGATGACAGGGTCAAGGACACAAGAGGTCCAGAACGAGGAAGAGGAGAAAAGGCCTCTCGGACTTGCACCTTTCATCCCATATCTTACATTTGCTGCCATCATCATCTACTACATTCTCTTTCAGCATCTGGGGTGGATAATCAGCACGATGTTCTGCATTCCCCTGTTCCTTCTCATTCTCCGATGCAGGAAAATCAGTTACTACCTGATATCGTACGCATTCTGTGCAGCAATGTATCTCCTTTTCGTATTTGTGCTGAAGGTAAATCTTCCATAAGGAGGCAACGATGGAAATCCTTTCACAGCTTTTATCTCCCATGAACCTCCTTTTCATGAATATCGGAGTTTGTACCGGTATTATGATTGGTGTCATGCCAGGTCTGGGAACAAACTTTGCAATCACAGTCCTTCTGACGCTTGCATTCGGCCTGGACAAATATGCAAGTATATTCCTTCTTTTGGGAGCCTACTGCGGTTCCATGTATGGCGGTTCAATGACAGCAATCCTGATCAACACCCCAGGAACCACAAACTCGGTCGCGACTGTATTCGATGGCTACCCATTGGCCCGTCAGGGAAAGGCTGGCCTGGCACTTGGAGTTGCCCTGCTATCTTCCACTATAGGAGGTATCGTATCGGCATGTGCGCTGCTCTTCTTTGCACCACAGCTTGCAAAGATCGTCAATGTCATCGCATCTCCAGAGTACTTCTGTCTATGTATCTGCGGTCTCATAGCTGCTGTCAGCATTGCTAGGGACAGGAAAATCAAGGGCATCATCTCCGCAGCCATTGGCCTTCTTGTAGCCTGTGTGGGTCTCGATCCTGCATTCGGTTCCAAGCGACTCCTATTCGGTATCCCAAGGTTGATGTCCGGCCTAAGGGTTGCAACCTGCATGCTCGGCGCCTATGCACTCTGCACTGTCCTGTGGATGAGCCGAGAGGCATATGAGAACAGGAACAAAGGCAAGACCGAACTCATAGAGTTCAAGAAGATAAACTTCGTAGAGGTATGCAGATCCACTCTCAAATACAAAAGGACACTTATCCGATCATCGATCTTCGGAATTGTAATCGGTGCCATCCCTGGAACAGGTGGAGCCATCTCTGCAATGCTCTCATACAACGAGGCCAGAAGGGCATCCAAGAACCCAGATGAATTTGGAAAGGGCTGCATAGAGGGTGTTGTTGCAGCAGAGTGCGGCAACAATGCAGTTACAGGTGCAACTCTCATTCCTATGCTGACAATGGGAATCCCTGGAGACAGTGCCATGGCAATTCTTCTGGGAGCTCTGACTATGCAAGGCATCATACCAGGTCCAGCACTCTTTTCTCAGGGCAGTATCTGGGTATATGTAATCATGGGAGGACTTATCCTGGTGAACATCTTCATGTTCCTGCAGGGGGCTGTTCTAATAAGACTCTTTGCCAACATCTCCAAGATTCCACAGATGATCATGATACCCTGTATCATAGTCGTCTGCTGCATGGGTGCATTTGCAATGAGCAACTCTACCTTCGAAATAGCAGTCATGCTCTTCTTCGGTGGTCTGGGTTTCATCATGAAGACCTTTGGCTTCCCGATTCCACCAATGACAATAGCAATGGTGCTTGGAGCGCTATGCGAGACGAATCTCAGAAGATCGTTGATTCTCTCCAAAGACAACTGGGCAATCTTTGTCACAAGACCAGTATCCATAATCATACTTCTAATCTCTCTCCTGATGCTCTTCCTGCCTCAGATAAAGCTGGCAGTGGAAAAGCTGTTAAGGAGAAACTGAAAACAGAGGGGTGACAGATAGTCCCTGAAACTCACCGGACTTTCTGAACACCCCCACGCCTTTTATAAAGTCAAATCAGATAAGGCCGACCTTTCTCTTTGCCTTTCCAAGTGTCCTTGAGGAGATGGAGTATGCAATCTCTGCACCCTTCTTCACAAGACCATCGAGGTAGGCCTTGTCCTTCGAGATTCTCTTGAACTCATCCCTGATCGGCTTGAGCTCGTCGGCAACTGTCTGGCCGACTGCAAGCTTGAAGTCTCCGTAGCCCTTTCCTTCGAACTCTCTCTCGACCTCGGCAACGCTCTTTCCTGTAATTACAGAGTAGATTGTTATCAGGTTGTTGATGCCGTCCTTTCCCTCGCGGAAGACGATCTCCTTCTCGCTGTCCGTGACTGCTCTCTTGAACTTGTTGATGATCACAGCCTCGTCATCGAGGATGGAGATGAAGGCATTTACGTTCTCATCGCTCTTCGACATCTTCTTCGTCGGGTCCTGCAGGCTCATTACCTTGGCTCCTGCGGGTGCGATATACGGCTCTGGTACCTTGAAGGTCTCGCCGTAGCGTGCATTGAAGCGACTTGCCAGATCCCTGGTGAACTCCAGGTGCTGCTTCTGGTCTGCACCGGTCGGGACCATATCTGCCTGATACAGGAGGATGTCTGCTGCCATCAGGACAGGATATGTGAAGAGACCTGCATTGACATTGTCGGCATGGCGTGCTGCCTTGTCCTTGAACTGTGTCATTCTGGAGAGGTCTCCGAACATTGCAGAGTTGGAGAGAATCCAGGAAAGCTGTGCATGTGTGCTGACTGTGCTCTGGATGAAGATGAGACTCTTCTCAGGGTCTATTCCACATGCCAGCAGCAGTGCAAAGGCATCCATCGTCTGCTTTCTGAGCTTGGCCGGCTCCTGATATACAGTCAGAGAATGGAGGTCGGCAATGAAGTATGCGCACTCGTAATCCTCCTGGAGCTGTCCCCAGTTGCGCACTGCACCGATATAGTTTCCAAGTGTGAAGATACCAGTTGGCTGGATACCACTGAGAATTCTTTTCTTTCTTGCCTCTTCCATTGTTCAACTCTCCCTCTGAGATTCCTGTTTTCAATCTCAGTAAATATAGAATTCTTCTCTCTTAAATGCAATAGAAGCACTACTTCAGATTGAGGTAGTGGACCCTTCCTTCACCCTTTATGCGGGTCAATGAGAGAAGCGGCCAGAGTATCTTCAGCTGCTCAGGTGCTATCCTGACATCGAAGGAGCCGAAGAGTGCCCTGAATGTGAAGTGCACATCGAGATTCTCCTCAAATGCAGAAAGCAGAAGGTCGACTGCGCTTTCAAGCTCTATCGTCGAGGTCACGAGATAGTAATCCCTGGTCTCTATGCTCTTCTTTGTGAGACTCGACTCTACACCCTTTATGTCGATTCCTATGTTTCCAGCCGAGACAGTGACCTTCGTAGGCTTGATGCCCTCCTTGACGAGATAGTCGAGGAAGAGGACAGGAGTCGGTCTCTCCTTGCCCGACTCGTAGTAGAGTCCGAGATCGGCATTCGCATCATTTCCATCGGCCCTGCTGTAGAGGATGACCTCATTCTCATCTGGAAATGTCCTTACGATGAAATCATTTGAGATTATTGCAGCTGCAATCTCATCCACATCCTTGAATGGTAGGTAGATTGCTGCGCTTCTCAGCTCCTCGATCCTCTTTTTGCTCGTGACCATCCCATTCGAGATCTCGACATCCTCTCCCCTTGCTCCTACTATTGTCAGGCTGGATGCAAAGCAGAGGCTCTCGTTCTTCTCGAAGCTCTGCAGGAACTCCTGCATCTCGGTAAAGGTGATGACCCCACTTCTATCGAAGAGAGAGCGGTAGCCTTCACCCTCCTCGGGGCTGTAGTAGATACTCTTCTCTCCTTCGATATCGATCCTATAGAGGCCATCCTCCTCCTCTGAGTGTATGAAGCCGACCTTTCCAGAGAACTCCTCGACATCTATCTTTTTTCCATCGCGCAGGAAAACACCTGGCATCTCGGATTCGAAGATGAAGCAGTCTGGAGAGTCGTATACCGACTCGAGAGTCCCAGTCGGAGGCTCCACCACTTCAAGCTCATGCGTTTCAGGTACAGGAGCTTCAGCTTCTACCTTGTTTTCTGATAGTGTAGAATCGGATACAGTGTAGGTTGCACAGCCGGAAAGCATGGCCAGCAGCACGATCAGAGCAAGTAGGGATGCAGGGGTTTTCATACTCAAAGCTTATGCCTTTTTGCCTGGAAAAGACAATTTGTTATTGGAGAAAAACCAATCAGCTTCTTTCTTTTACATAGGAGAGGATGTCAGCCCAGCTCTCTGCTCTTCTGAAGGGTACATGCAGATTTCTATTCACTCTGCTGGAAAAGAGGATCGTGTCCACATCGACAGCTGCCACGTTCCTTACATTGTCCACATTGTCGTCGATGAAGAGTTCCACATGCTCATCGAGGCAGGCCTCGGCCTTGCTCCAGGAGCAGATGAGCCTGTCATAGGGAACTCCAATGTTCTCAAGTTCTTTCCTTGTCGTAGCATATGGGTCCGTGTAGCCTCTGTTACTTCTTGCCGTGATTATCACGATCCTGTGTCCCAGTCGCTTCAGCTCTCTGACAGCCTCTACGGCACCCTCCTTCGCTGGAGTCGACGGAACTATCCTATCGAAGTAGTTCCTTGCGAATGTGAAGATATCCATCTTCCAATCCGATGGGATATTCTCATATGAGATATCGTGCTCGACAAGATACTCGAGCGGCATGCCGCAGGCCTCTGCGACATACTGCTGGAAGTATGAGAAGGTGTCGGTCAGTGTGTCATCGATATCGATTCCGATTACCATCACTACCTCACCATGAGTCCCATCGGGACCGGGCGCTCCGAGTCGCTGTTGTCAGGATATCTGTCGGAAACGTGCAGCTGGCTCTTTCCTGAAAGGAATATCTCTGCAGAACCGCCGCCATCCATATTGAGTGCGTTCACAAGACCGATCGAGTGGCAGAACTCGGCAAGCTCGAGGAGGGATGCACCCGCACTCTCGTTGCCTCTATCGTAGAAGAGCTTGCTGCACCCCTCGGCCCAGACGATTACAGGATTTCCCTCTCTGTCGCTGCAGATTGCCATCCTTGGTGCCCTGTCCTTTGCATAGTCGAGAGGATAGAGCGATGGTGGATACGGTACATCGTCGGTCTTGAGATTGAAGAATGGGGATTCGAAGTGGTCCACAAGGACTCCATCCTTTACGGCAGAGGAACCTACCTGGATACCGAATAGACAGTTCTCCATTCCCCTGTAGACGACTGCAGAGGGTACCTTCTCGAGCACCTCTTTTGTGTGGAGCACAAAGCCAGCGCCCGGGACCCTTACCTCTCCTTTCTCGTGGAATGCGACAACCTCATCTCCTACTATCACGAGATCGAGACCAGCTGCCTTTGGAGTTACCCTCGTATCCGGTCTCCAGTAGACAGAGCAGTTCTTTCCCGGGACAAGCTCCTTTCCCTGGATCGAGAAGCTCAGATCGGCAAGTGTCGGCCTCGATATCCTCACTCTTCCGTCCATGTCGACGAGGAGTGCTTCACGGTTGTTGATAGGTGGCTGAGAGACGATTCCACTCTTCACTAGCATGCCATACGGTGTTCCGAAGAGGTCGTATGGGGAGTCATGGTCGAAGAGGTCCATCATGAAGAAGTGGCTATTCGTGATAAGAGAGGGAGTCGGCTCTGTATGGCTCAGATAGCCAAGGTCCTCACCGACCGGGAAGAACGAGACATCCTTCTTGTCGCCGTAGCCGATACCGAGCCAGCCTGCCTTCTCAAGCCTCTCGAGAAAGACCCTGATACTCTCATCGTCTATCTCCAGACTCCTGCCTGTGTTCCTTATCCTGCCCTCCCTGTAGAGCTTCTCGAGACCGTAGCAGGTCGCGACCTGCTTGTCGAAGATGATTCCAGCATCGCTTTCAAGCGGGAATGGGCACTCTACATCCTCCGGAAGGTGGAAGATAACAAATGCGCCGTAGAGGAAGGAGTGCTTTGGAATCACGAAGGCCTGGTACATCCTGACTATCTCCTCGAAGGTCTCCTTCGAGAATGGGGTCTGGACGAACTCAAGGTCGTTCCAGGCAAAGCCAGAGACTACCTGATAGCGCTGCATCTCTCCGTTCTCGTATCTGATTGTCCTTATTTCCGAATCCATCATCCCTTTACTCCTGATGAGAGCGAGCTCTCTATGATATAGCGCTGACAGAAGATATAGACTATTATCAGCGGCAGAACAGAGAGGACGCTGCCTGCAAGCAGGAGCGACCACTCCGATGAGTAGGCACTCTGGAACTGGGTAAGACCGAGTGTGACCGTGTACAGTGCCGGTTTGGAAATGTAGAGCATCGGCCTCAGAAGGTCATTCCAGTTGTTCATGAATGCGATTATGAAGAGGGTTGCAAGTGGTGCAGTTGCCTCTGGGAAGTAGACATCCTTGTATATCTTCCAGGCGTTGGCCCCATCTATTATCGCAGCATCGAAGAGGGCCTCTGGAACCGCTTCGAAGACAGAGATGAAGAAGAAGGTTCCGAAGGCACCTGCCAGGAAGGATGGGATTATGAGAGGAAGGTAGCTGTCCAGCCATCCAAGCTTCATCATCAGATAGTACTCTGGGATTATCGTGACCTGATGAGGGATCATCAGCGTCATCAGGAGCATCGAGAACCAAAGTTTGGAGCCAAAGAACTTCATCTTTGCAAAGGCGAATGCGGCCATTGGACAGACTATTATCTGACCGACAGAGGCAAGACCTGCAACGACTATCGAGTTCCAGATGTATCTGAGGAAGTTGTAGCTGTTGAGTACTGTTGTGTAGTTTTCCCACATGCCCTTCTTGAAGAGCTTCTCAGGCCAGAAGCGAGGTGGGAATGCATATATCTGCTCATCCGTCATGAACGAGTTCATGACCATCCAGATGAATGGGAATATCGAGATGAAGGTCACGATCATGACCAGAAGTGGAATTATGTATCTCGTATGCTTCGACTTTACCATATCTACCCCCTACTCAAGTGGCTGTGCCCACCTCTTCTTGATGACGAAGTTCATCAGAGTGAGCATGCCTACGATGAAGAGAAGTACGTATGCTATCGCCTCTGCGTAGCCTACACGGTAGTACATGAAGGCGTTGAGATAGACATCGTATACGAGTGTATTGGTGGCATTCTTCGGTCCACCATGTGTCATCGAATGTATGAGCTCGAAGTTCTTGAAGGCATCCATGATGGCAACAGTAAGAACGAAGAAGACTGTTGGCGAAAGCATTGGAATGATGATTCTGGTGATCCTCTGACGGGTATTCGCACCATCCACGATTGCAGCCTCGATGACATCGCTGCTGATGGCCTGTAGTCCAGCAAGGAAGAGGATCATGTAATAGCCGGCCATCTTCCACACCTGGACGAAGGTTATCGTGCCAAGTGCATACCTTTCATCTGTCAACCAGTACGGTGCTGTGATGCCGACCTTCGTAAGCAGGATATCCAGAAGGCCGAACCTGGGCCCGAGTATCCAGGACCAGACGATTCCCAGTGCGACCGAGGAGGTGATTACAGGCATGTAGATTGCGGCCCTGAAGAAGTTCATGCCCTTCATCTTGTTGTTGATGAGACAGGCAAGCAGGAAGCCGAATACCATGGAGCCCACTACATACCAGAAGGTAAGAGAGAGCGTATTCCAGACGATCAGCTTGAAGTACGGATCTGCGAACATCTCCCTGAAGTTGTCCAGTCCGATGAACTCTGGATTCCTTATAAGGTTCCAGTCCGTGAAGCCCAGGTACAGCGAGGCCCCTATTGGTATGAAACGGAAGAAGAACAGCCCGATCAGGGTCGGAAAGACGAACAGCCAGGGTGTGTACCAGCTGTGCCACTTGTATGTTTTCGTTTTCTGCACCTTCTACTCCTTCATAAGAATATTGGGGCATATGAACCCATACGCCCCAATAGTCATCTCGAAATGGTTACTTGTAGTATCTTGAAAGGACCTTGTTGATGCTGGTCTCGGCATCTGCCATTGCCTTGTCGTATGTGACCTTGCCATTGGTGATGCCATCGATGGTACCGTTGAGACCCATTGAGTCTGCAGCACCGTAGCCTCTCCACTCGCTCCAGCCCTTTGTATAGGAGGTGGTCATCTCATCGGATGCCATATCCTTGAGAAGCTGCATGTCGGCCCTGTGCTCTTCGCCTGCCAGTGTGAGGAAGGCCTCGGACTCTGTCAGACCCTTGTATGCTGGAATCTTGCCTGCCATGAACTGGTCGAGAGTGAGACCCTCACCTGCGACGAACTTTGCGAACTTCCAGGCCTCTTCTGGATGGGCAGTGTTCGGAGAGAGTGCGTAGCTGTCAGGCCATGCGTATGTGACTCTCTTTCCACCATCCGGACCCTGAGGAACTCTTACGATACCCCAGTTCAGATCGCTCTTCTTCTTGAAGTCGTTGATGTACCAGCCACCGTCGACCCACATTGCACAGAGACCATTCGGGAATACCTGCTGGTTCTTCAGTGCGCTCATATCCTGCTGGGCAGGAGCGGACTTGTCCACGAGGACCATGTCGGTAAGCATCCTGAGAGCCTTCTGGGCGTTGGCATCTGGAGCGAACCTCATTGTCTTCCTGTCGACGAAGGAGCCGTTGTTTGCGAAGACGAAGGACTCGGCATGGGCATATCTTCCATAGAACCAGAAGCCATACTGGTCGATCTTGCCATCATTGTCCTTGTCGACTGTCAGCTTCTTGGCTGCATCGAGGAACTGATCCCAGGTCCAGTCGTCGGTCGGGTATGCGATACCTGCCTGGTCGAACATATCCTTGTTGTAGTAGAGAACGGTGTTGACCAGTGCGAATGGGATTGCATAGTAGTGGTCGGAGGCAGCGATGGACTTCGTTACATCCCAGATCGGCTGGTAGAAGTTCTCGAAGAGAGAAGGATCGTTCTTTACCAGGTCGTCGAGGTTCCTGAGCAGACCCTCGCTTGCCCACTCTTCGATATAGCCGGAGGAGAGTGTGAAGACATCCGGAAGTCTCTTCTGCTGTGCCTGGATGCGGAGCTTTGTCCAGTATTCCTTGGAATCGACGATCGTGTTGTTGACCTTCACGCCAGGATTCTGAGCCTCGAAGGCAGCGATGATCGACTTGTTCTGCTCGATCATTTCAGGGTCCCAGGTCCACCATTCAAGTGTGACATCCTTTGTTTCAGCTGCAGCTTTTTCACTCTGTGCCTGTGCGAAGACAGAGAAGCAAAGCAGCGCTACGATTGCAATCAGGAAAATTTTCTTCATGCTATTTACCCCTAATTCTGAAAAACTTCACCTTGAATGATACAATCAAACAGAGGCCGAATGAAAGCAAAATCTACGAAAATGGCCCTGAATTCCATTATTTTTGGAAAAACATAATGAAAAAGGGCCGAAGAATGCTCTCCTGGCCCTGAAATATCGACTCTCTATTATCAGAGGTTTTCCTTCTCTATATCCTTGAAGTACCTGTAGGTCGAGACCTTCAACTCGTCGCAGGCAGCCTCGTCGCAGGCCACAATTGCCCTTGGATGCATCTGGATTGCAGAGCAGGTCCACTTCTGGCTCACAGAGCCCTCGATCGTCTCGGCCATCGCTCTTGCCTTGCTGTGCCCGTTTATCAGGATGAGGACCTCGCGGGCATCCATTACAGTGCCGACACCTACTGTGAGGGCCCTCTCAGGTACCTTGTTCGGGTCTCCACCGAAGAATCTGGAGTTCACGAGCCTCGTATCCCAGGTAAGGCTCTTGACCCTCGTCCTTGAGGCAAGGGAGGAGAATGGCTCATTGAATGCGATGTGTCCATCGACACCGATTCCGCCCATGAAGAGGTCGATACCGCCGTAGGATGCGATCTTCTCCTCGTACCTTCTGCACTCTGCCTCCAGGTCGGGAGCGTTGCCATCCAGAATGTTTATGTTCTCACTTGGAATGTCAATGTGGTCGAAGAGGTTGTTGTGCATGAAGGACCAGTAGGACTCCGGGTGCTCCTTTGGAAGTCCGACATACTCATCCATGTTGAATGTGACGACATTCCTGAATGAGATTTCGCCCTTCTCGTAGAGCCTGATCAATTCAAGGTAGGTCCCTATAGGTGATGAACCTGTAGGAAGACCGAGAACGAATGGTCTTTTTGCACCACTTTCAAAGTGTGCCTTCATCCTGGCCGCGATATGATCTGCAGCCCACTTCGACATCCTGTCATAGTTGCTTTCGATGATAAGTCTCATTGCTTACTCCCAACTTCAGATTCTAACCCCTGCAATGTCACAATTCAAGAAGAGCGACTGCCATCCACCTTCACTGTCGTAACGCAGATGCCACCGTGACCGAAATCGATGACTCCGGCCCTTCCTGCCCTGCTATAGAAGCCGACGATCTTTCCACAGGAGACGTAGGCTCCTATCATCAGAGGATACTTTGCAGGGCGCTCATCCTCGGGTCCGAGCAGCTCGAAGTCGAAGCGGGGGCAGAACCTCTGGACGATGTCGCCCTTATCCATCTGGGAGAGTATGAGCTTCTTCCACTCCTTTTCAGGTGTATCCATACCGGAGTAGACACCATGGGAGCCGAAGTCATCCTCCGGCTTTATGATCCACGCATCCTTGTTATCGAGTATCTCGGCAAGAAGCTCGGGAGAAATGGTATCCTTCTTAAGTCTGTAGGTCTGTGGGATGTGCTTTTCGATGAAGGCTATCTCCTCCCTGTCGAGGAAGGCCCAGGTGCGCCTGTCGTGGAGAGCAACACTGCTCGTCTTCGAATGGACGAGCGATGTCCTGAAGTGGCCCATTAGCACGACAGCATTGTGCTCAACTGCCTCTATAAGACCTCTGCAGTCCTCAAGATGCTCCAGGATGACACTTGTAACGGCCCTTCTGTAGATTCCGTTGACGACTCTGCCATCCGTCCTGTCCACAAGGTTCTTCCCATCGAATACAAGGTCTCTGATATCTGTAAAGCGCGCCTCGATACCTCTCTGGCGGAAGGCGGCAAGGAAGCGGTCGAAGTCGCTCATCACACCCTCCTCCCTCCAGTCCGTTATTGCGAAGAGAGGATTCTCGACTGCGATCGAGGAGGAGCGGTATGTCCTGATGAGATTCTCTGCGATGCTTCCGATCACATCGAAGGCGTGCATTCCGTTCCTCTCGAGAAAGTCCCTGTCCGGGAAGGTATCGAGGATAGCCTTCGTTATCTCTGCATCCCTGCTCATTCCTCCCGAGCCATCCGTGTTGAACTCGCAGAAGGCGAAATCCCCGCTTTCTGTGTCGAAGAAGAAGTCGTCCCTTCCGATTGGTATCATCTCGTCGTAGTTGCAATCCAGGCAGATGAGTCTTTCAAGCACCTTGTCGAAGGCGAAGACCTTCCGGTACTCCTCATTCTCGACATACATCCTGGTCATCTTGTAGAGGATGCGGTTGAGAACATCGATGTTCTTCTGCAGGTATGCAAGGTCCTCATCGTTTATGAAGAGAGGGATATACGAGAATGGAATATCCTGGCCATGCGCCTTGATATCCGAAGCCTCTATCCTTCTTATTGCCTCTCTTCTCTCACTGACTGCCATCCCCCTCTTCTCGAGGATCTCGATAAATCTTCTGCTCTCTTTCATCATCTTTCCGTCCAGATTACTGGGGCAGCAATCTCCCCATGTGCTGTTCCAATTACAGATCCACTACCCTGTCTCATGTAGATTCCCGCGAAAGCGCCAGAGTAGATGTACATTCCAAGAATATTCCCGACCTCGACCTCGCAGGAGGTGTACTCCTTCTCGAGGCCGTGCAGAGGAAGTGCCTTTGAAATATAGGCAGGAACATTGCGCTGGGCAAGCCAGGGCCTGCTGTCATGAAGGCACTTTTCAATCATCTGAAGCCAGCTATCCATCTCCATCGACCTTCCTGCGATGACCTTCTGGCTTCCATACCAGTCTGTCGGCTTCAGGATCCACTCATCCTTGTTTCTCCTGAGAGACTCGATATAAAAGTCCTCCGCATCGATGAAGGAGGTGTATGGGATATGCCTGGAGACGAAAGCCCTCTCATTCTCAGTAAGAAGACCCAGTATCTCAGGCCTTCGTAAAAGTGCAAAGAGCTGCTTGTCGTGCACTGCCTGAGTGAGGAAGGAGCCTATCATCACAGCCCTTCTATCCTTCAATGCAGAGAGGAAGGGCTGTACCTCGGCCCAGTGCTCGAGAAGGTCCACTACGATGACAAAGCGCCAGATGGCATCGACCCTGACATTGCTTTTCCCGGCAAGTGATCTGTGGCCGACAAGTACCCCATTCTCTTCCCAGAGCTCTCTGACATCGAAGACCGAACAGCCCATGCCCTCACGCTCGAAGTATCCGATGTACTCTGCAAGCTCCGAGACCATCGCATTCGGACTGTCGAAGAGAACTGCAATAGCAACATGCGGATGGGCTTCAGGCGCATCGCTCTCCTGATATATCCTCCTGAAGGAGGAGACAAGCCTTCCATAGAGGGATTGTGCATAGCTGAAGGCGCCATGCTCCGCTGCAAAGCGCCTGAAGGGCTCTGTTGACGATATCGCCCTGTAGGACTCTGCGGCCTCGGCCATGCCACCGGAGGCATCGGTATTGAATTCGAGAAAGTGGAAGCTTCTGCTCTCCTCATCGAAGATCGCATCGAGGCGGCAGGCGGGAAGAAGCTCTCTGCACCCGGTGTCGATCATGAGAAGCTCCTCGACTCTGCTATCAAGGCGATAGAGACGCCTTATATCGGCTCTCTCTCTGTAGGCCCTGAGTATCTTCGTCATTATCGAGTGGACAGTAGTGGCACTCCTCTCAAGGAACTCTCTCTCCTCTCTGTCGAAGCAGATCGGGAGGTATGAGATGGGGTCTGTGCCCCTGCCGGTCCTGGCAAACCCCGCCTCCATGGCCTTCCAGGCCCTTCGGCGCCCTTCTTCATCCCCTCCAAGGGCCTCGACATAACCTCTGTATTGCTCTTCCAGATATCTTGACATATGAACTCTTCTTCTCTGCCACGCCATGAAGCATGAATGCTAAGGATAGCTTATTTGAAGCAGAGAGCTCTTTCAAGCTGGCAGATTGTCCATTTATTGCCATCCTTGAGAAGGAGTTCGACAAAGTGGTAATATCCTAGTCCTAGCCCTGGTCAATATCGAAAGGAGTCAGAAGATGAAGAACGATGCGTTCAAGGTCATTCTGTTGCAGGCACTTCCTGCATCAGGAAAGACAGAGGTCAGGAAGTTCCTGGCAAATATCGATACAGAGAAGCTGCTGAGGGAGTTCCACATAGGAGCGACTCTCCAGCTCGACGACTTTCTCTACTCCAATCTGATGAGGAGGATAGACAGCGAACTCCAGGCACTCGGCTTCGACCGCCTCTTCTACTGTGGAGATGACCAGCCCTTCATAGATGGCAGGGACTGGGGCACTCTGGGAATGCTTCTCAATGAGGACTACCACGATCTGATGAACCGCAATGTAGTGCTCTGCGACTCGGCAGCAAGATTCCTATTCGACAGGATCGACATGGCAAGGATGGCAGTGGGCCTTGAGCCCTCACTCTCCCTGCTTGACAGGATAATTCGGAACAAGGTGGCGGAGAGAGTCGAGACCGAAGCAAGACTCATCATTCAGAAGAAGCAGGACCAGTACCCATCCTCATTCGACAACAGGACAATCGTAATAGAGTGTGCACGCGGCGGCGCAGATGGAAGCCCGATGCCTCTTGAAGGCAGCAATGGCTACCAGTATGCACTTCCCATCTTCTCGAATGAGATACTCGAGAAGGCGGCCATACTCTACATCTGGACGACACCTGAAGAGGCAAGGCGAAGGATAGGCTTCAGGACCGACCCCGATGATCCGAATTCGGCAATGCACCACGAGGTTCCGATGCCTGTCATGAATGCAAACTACGGCTGCGATGACATGGACTATCTGATAAGGAGTGCAGAAAGACCGAACACGATAACCATTCAGGCGCACGGAAGGAAGTACCACATACCTGTAGGAATCTTCGACAACAGAGTCGATATGACATCATTCCTGAGAGAGACTCCCGACAAGTGGGACTCCCAGAAGATACTCGATGTATCGAAGGCGATAAGGAAGGCGACAGACACGATGTATGAGAACTACCGCTAGAAGAGAGACCCGCCAGATTCGAAGCTCTGACGGGTCCATTCCTTTCTAGAGGTTCCAGCTTGCCGCCCTCTCTCTCATCTCGATGAATCTTCTGTAGATTCCTTCTCTTTCCAGAAGCTCCGTGTGCTTTCCTCTTTCCACAATCCTTCCCCTGTCGATGACAAGTATCTGGTCTGCATTCTGGACTGTCTTCAGACGGTGGGCGATCATGATGATCGTCTTCTCGTGAGTCAGCTCCTCGATCGCCTCCACAAGCTCCTTCTCATTCTCCGGATCTACGTTGGCAGTCGCCTCATCGAGAACGATAACAGGTGCATCCTTCATTATGGCCCTTGCAATCGAGATTCTCTGCCTCTCTCCACCTGACAATGTCGCACCTCCCTCTCCGATGACAGTCTCGTAGCCATCCGGAAGCCTTGTTATGAAGTCGTGGCATCTGGCCTTCTTCGCAGCCTCGATCACCCTATCCATCGAGGCAGCTGGATTGCCGAAGCGGATGTTGTTGGCAATTGTATTCCTGAAAAGGTATACACTCTGGAAGACGAAGCTGAAGTTCTTCATCAGAGAATCCATGCTGTACTTTCTGACATCCCTTCCTCCCAGCATCACACAGCCTTCATCGACATCCCAGAAGCGGGATATGAGCTGGCACAAGGTCGTCTTTCCACCTCCAGAAGGTCCCACGATCGCAGTAGTGCTCCTCTCGGGAATCCTTGCAGAGACACTGTCTATTATCTTCTTTCTTTCGTACGAGAAGGAGATGTCCTTCACTTCGATATCGAACGAGTCGGGTTCGATCTCCTCGCCATCTATGTCCATCGGCCTTACAGAGAGTATCTCATTCGCCCTGTCCACACAGATATTCACAATCCTGAGAAGACCCGAGTAGTTCCCTGCCGCTTCGAGGCTTGCATATACGAGGAAGGAGGAGATTATCATGACGATGCAGGACAGAAGCTCCATCGTGCCGGAGAGGTAGAAGAGAATCGAGGCAAGACTCATCAGTATGCCTGTGAGCTTTGTTATAAGATTCTGCAGGTTCATGAAGGGGACAAGCGCATACTCCATCCTGGTGTTTGCGATGATGTTCTCCGAGATGGCCCTGTTGAGCTTCTCCGACTTCTCTCTCACAAGCCCGTAGGACTTCACCTCCTGCATCCCCTGAAGGTATTCAAGCACACTCTCGACAAGCCTGGTATCAGTCTGTGACTTTGCTTGCGAGAAGCCCTCTGAGACATTCTGCATCTGGGAGTTGACCAGGAAGAAGAGGAGACAGCCCAGGGCCAGGATGAGACCTATCCTCCAGTCGTATAACAGAAGCGCTATCGATATGAGGAGGGTCGTAAAGAGACCTTCACTTACCATCATGATGACCCTTGTTGCAACATTCTGCAGGTTTTCCATGGTATTGGTCGTCACTGAGGTTATCGTTCCAAGGCTGTTCTCGTTGAAGTAGCCCATCGGCATGTAGCGCATATGCTCTGCGATCTCTATCCTTTTCTCAGTTGCAGTCCCATAGCCGGCTTCCGTCTGCAGCATCGAGGATGCGCCTTTCAGCAGGGTCTCGCCCAGGAAGCCTGCATACAGTATCGCAGAGCTTCTGAGAATCAGGGCAGGAGTCACCGAAGAGGTGATCACGCCCTCGAGAAGCACTGCTATTGCAGGTATCCTGAAGGCCTTGAAGATGCTCATGATGACATTCAGATAGAGAGATCTGTAGAACTTCCTTCTGTAGATTTCCGGTGCAAAGGCGAAGAATTTGCAAATTACGCTGATCATGCCTGGGCCTCCATTGCAAGTCTGTCCTTCACCTGGATGTGAGCACTCCACATCCTGCTATACAGACCATTCTTTTCGATAAGGCTTCTGTGATCGCCCTCCTCCACTATCCTGCCATCCTCGACGACGACTATGTGCTGGGCCTTCTGTATCGTCGAAAGCCTGTGCGCGATGACTATCAGTGTCTTTCCCTTTACGAGCCTTCCGACCGACTCCTCTATCAGGGCCTCGTTCTCTGGGTCCGTATATGCAGTTGCCTCATCGAGTATGACTATCGGAGCGTTCTTCAGCATTGCACGGGCAATCGATATCCTCTGCCTCTCTCCTCCAGAGAGGTGGCCTCCTCCACTTCCGACCACAGTCTCGTAGCCATTTTCAAGCGACATGATGAAGTCGTGGCAACCGGACTTTCTTGCAATATCGACAACATCCTCATCACTCGCATCAGGTCGGCCTATCCTTATATTCTCCCTGACTGTCTCGTTGAAGAGGAAGTTGTCCTGCGAGACGTATGCGACCCTACTGTTGAAGTCCTCTACCGAGAGACTCCTCACATCGACGCCTCCGAAGAGAATCCTTCCCTCGCTCACATCCCAAAGTCCATCGATCAGTCTTGCTATCGTCGACTTTCCACTTCCTGATGGCCCGACAAGGGCAGTAAGCTCACCCTCTCTTATCTCGAGGTCTATGCCGTGCAGGACCTCCTTGTTCTCATTTGCAAAGTGCACATTCTCAAGTCGGATGCTGTTGCTCTCAGGCTCTGCTGCAGAGACCTCAGGCCTGATCTGCTCGGGGGCTGTGAGAATTGTCGTCACCTCGCTTATTATCGTCTCCATCGTCCTGATGTCGTCGTTGAAGGACATCAATGTGACAAGAGGAGTCAGAAGTCCGACTGAGAGAATCACGCACATGATGCACTCATCTGCTGTGAGCGTGCCCTTCATCACAAGATAGCCTCCCAGAGGAAGGACTCCCAGAAGCGTGCTCGGCATGACTGTCAGTGCAAGTGTCATCGAACCGATGTAGTCCCTCATCCACTCGACATAGCTCTCTGCTGCTTCCTTTGCAGCGGTCACAAATCTATCATACGAGCTCTGCGTCTTTCCGAAGACCTTTATCACCTCGATTCCGTTTATGTATTCGACTGCCGTATCGTTCAGGGCCTTGGTCTTATCGATGCAGTACTGGTTTCTTTCATTGGCATCCTTCAGCATCCAGCCCATCGCAAGTATTCCTACAGGAAAGGTCGCGATAGAGATGAGCGCCATCCTCCAATCCAGGTACATCAGGTAGACAAATATGATCACAGGCGCAATCAGATTGCTTGTGAATTCAGGAAGTATGTGCGCCATTATCGTCTCGATGCTGTCTATCCTCTCCACGAGAGTGTTCTTGAGCGCTCCGGATGACTTCAGCTTCACATCTCCAAGCTGCATCCTCGAAAGCTTGTCGCAGGCCATCTTCCTCATGCTTCCGAGCACGAAGAAGGTCGCCTTGTGCGATGCCGACGTTGAAAGTGCATGAAGCAGTATCGAAAGAGCCCAGAATGCACCCATCAGCGCAAGATAGCTGCCAAGTACTGAAATATCACGGCAATCTGAAAGGAGTGCGCCTATCAGCCTTGCGATGATGAAATAGGGAACCATCTGGCAGATGACACTGCCGAATGCCAGGATCACACTCAGCTGGAAGTGTCTCTTTCTTATTCCTGCGAATGTGAAGATCCACGACCAGGTAGAGCGCTTTTCCACCTGTTTCTCCTTGTCCATATATATCCTCCCGCCCTCCCAAAGGAGAGCAAAATCATTTCCTGTCAGCTAACAGAATCTGCAATCTGATTACCTACAAAAAAAGAGGAGGCTCTTTCGAGTCTCCTAGATTCCCATTATCTTCTGCCAGCCCGGCATGAAGAATTTCTGTATTGTTCCGAGGTACCTCTCGGCATCCTCCTTCGGGTAGTCATGCACTATCGGTTCGAAGAGCGCTGTAAGATAGGCGCTCATCAGCATATGCAGCGTCTCCTGGCCTATCTCCTCTACAGGATACCCCTTTGCCTTCATGAACATGATGGCACGCCACATCCCCTTCTGATGCTCCAGTACAACCTCATGGATGAAGTTCTCATACCGGGTTCCCTGCGAAGAGCATAGAAGCAGCTTGAAGGAGTCCCTGTGGGGGAACACGACCTCCCTCACCATGTCCACATCGCTTCTGCTTCTGGCCCTTTCTACATCTCCTCTTTCAAGCGCAGCGTAGGACTCCTCCTCATGCTGCCTCATCCACTCATTCATCGCCCTTATCCCGGGCTGGACAAGCGCATTGAACATCTCCTCCTTCGAGGAGAAATGGCGATAGAGCGCAGCACTTGTCAATCCTGCTTCTGCTGCGATCGTGCGTATCGAGGCCTTCTCGAAGCCCTTCTCAATGAACTCCTTTCTTGCGGCCGGAATTATTCTCTCATGACTCTCTTTCTTGTCTCTTGGCATTTGTTATCACCGTTAGCTATCAATGATAGCTTAACACAATGCAGGACTCCAATCAAGATAGGCAGATTATCCCCGGACCAATATGCATTCTTGAGCCGGGAATGGGAATTCCAGCCATCCTGCAAACAGGGAATCCTCCACCCATCAGGATGAAGGATTCCATAGAAGATGATGAGAGTTATTGCGCCTTACCTCTATTTCAGGAAGAATTCTAATACATCCAGACCGGACGTCAGGACCATGCTTATGCTTCCGCCATCATTGCTATACTCGACAGTGTAGGTCGTCGATTCACCTCCTGTTGGCGAAGTCGTGATCGTATTGCCCGATGCAGTGAAAGAACCGAGCTCCAACAGCTCCGAGTTATTCTCTGACCATTCGTTCATATAGTCGATGGCATCGTCTGTCATCAGATTCTCGCTTCCCTCAGAATCGGAGTACAGTATCAGCATCCTCGCAACATTGAGAGAGTAGCTGAGCTCCCCACCGCTCGCTTCTACAGAAAGGATCAGGCACGATCCTGCCCTCTCGTAGTTTCCAGAACCGAATGAGGATGATCTTATACCATAATACTCCCATTCGGTCTCCCAGGTGCCGAGGTATCTGCTATCTGAAGAGGAAGAACCACCATCATCACAGGCACTGAATAGTGCAATTATCAAGGCAAGAAGAACGACAAGGTAGAATTTGAAATGCTTTTTCATCAGTACCATCACTTTGTAATTATCATAAGGGCATAATGTTAACAAAACAAACAGTCTTGTTGCATTTTTCCCGACAAAAAAACAGGAGGATCACTCCTCCTGATGCTTTCTGGAAATACAACTAATCTTCGTCGTAGTTGATTGTTATATGAGGAATATCTTTTCCGTTATAGAGGATCATGGCTATGATTTCGCCTCCACTCTTCCAGTAGGTCACATAAAAGTTGTTTACTTCATCAGTATCGCTCGTATCCTTAGTAAGAGCGCTGAGCGTGGTAGATTCATCCATCTTGTCCCTGAAGCTCTCATATTTTGAAACACTTACAGAGCCATGGATCATTCCTGTAATGCCATTTTCATCATTGGTGTAGGCACCCTCTTCCATTGTAAGTCCCTCGAAGTCGGACTCTGTCAAGGTGATACCATGCTCGGCCAGGGCTGCAATCAGAAGTGCAATATCATCGCTGTCATCACCATCGTCTCCATCTTCGCAGGCACTGAAGAGTGCAATCATCAAGGCAAGAAGAACGACAAGATAGAATTTGAAATGCTTTATCATTAGTATCCTCACTTATGCCTATCATAATGGCAGAAATTGAACCGAACAAACCTTTTTGTTGTTATTTTCAGATTCAAAAAAGGGGGTGTTTAGAAAGTCCTATATTAAAGACGACCTAAACACCCTATTTTTTCTTAAGGTTTCTTGTAATTGTAGCTAGATATCCATATATCCGTCATGCAATCTGTGTCTCTGATCTCTTTTTGATATATTTCTCGACTTCGGGTCTATCCAGAAGCGCCAGAAAACAGTCGGTTATCAAATTCTGCTTTACATCTATAGTGAAGCCATAGGACAAATCACCCTTCTTAGTGCTAAAATGTCCCATGTAAAATGATTCCTCGCAGTTTCATTTTACGACCTATGCCCCGGGGTTGAGCCGGGAATGGGAATTCCAGCCATCCTGCAAACAAGAAATCCTCCACCCATCAGGATGAAGGATTCCATAGAAGATGATGAGAGTTATTGCGCCTTACCTCTATTTCAGGAAGAATTCTAATACATCCAGACCGGACGTCAGGACCATGCTTATGCTTCCGCCATCATTGCTATACTCGACAGTGTAGGTCGTCGATTCACCTCCTGTTGGCGAAGTCGTGATCGTATTGCCCGATGCAGTGAAAGAACCGAGCTCCAACAGCTCCGAGTTATTCTCTGACCATTCGTTCATATAGTCGATGGCATCGTCTGTCATCAGATTCTCGCTTCCCTCAGAATCGGAGTACAGTATCAGCATCCTCGCAACATTGAGAGAGTAGCTGAGCTCCCCACCGCTCGCTTCTACAGAAAGGATCAGGCACGATCCTGCCCTCTCGTAGTTTCCAGAACCGAATGAGGATGATCTTATACCATAATACTCCCATTCGGTCTCCCAGGTGCCGAGGTATCTGCTATCTGAAGAGGAAGAACCACCATCATCACAGGCACTGAATAGTGCAATTATCAAGGCAAGAAGAAGAACAGAAAAGAATCTAGAATGCTTTCTCATTGAGTACCTCACTTATTTGTATAGTCTATATTCAGATTCGGTATCAGGCAAATCTTTTATTCCTGTGGAAACAGAAATGGAAAAGGCCGACAATATCGCTGTCGGCCCCTCCATGAAATGACAATTCTCTATGACCTTGCTGCTTCCTCAGCTTCCTTCCTGTTTCTCAGCACACCGGCAATGATAGGATATGCAACGGCTGCGATCGAGATGACGAAGAGGATGACTGTAAGAGGTCTCTGCACGAAGCCGATAGGTCCTGTTACCATCAGAGTCTGTACATAGTTGGTCTCGATGAGCTTTCCAAGGACGATACCGAGTACAAGTGGAGATGCAGGGTACTTGTACTTCTTGAACATCCAGCCGATAAGACCGAAGGCAAGACAGGTACCTACATCGAACATCGACTTCTTGATCGAGTAGCTTCCGAGGATTGCGAATGCGAAGATCAGAGGATAGAGGATCGACTTCTTGATGTAGCCTACTCTTACCCAGATTCTGGCTCCATATGTTCCGATAAGGACCATCAGGACGTTTGCAATGAACATCGATGCAAAGAGACCGTAGACCAGCTCAGGCTGCTCTGTGAAGAGCTTCGGGCCTGGGTTGAGGTTGTGGATCATCAGTGCAGAAAGCAGGACTGCTGCTGTTGCAGAGCCTGGGATACCAAGGGTAAGAAGCGGTACCATTGCACCACCTACCGAACCGGAGTTGGAGGCCTCTGCTGCGGCAACGCCCTCTGGAGCGCCAAGACCAAAGGTCTCTGGATGGTCGCTCATCCTCTTTTCCACATCGTATGCCAGGAAGGAGGCGATCGTGCCACCTGCACCAGGGAAGATACCGATGATGCAGCCGAGAAGACCAGCTCTGATTATGGACCACTTTAGCTTCCAGTAGTATGTGATCTTTGGAAGCTTGTAGTCGACCTTCTCTCTGGCGACCTTCTTGTTCGGATCGTAGTGCTCGAGGTTGTCGAGAACCTCTCCAAGGGCGAAGAGACCGATGAGGACAGGAACCATCTCGAAGCCGTCGAAGAGTTTTGTGACACCGAATGTGAATCTCTTGATACCGAAGGTGGGATCGAGGCCCATCGTATTGAGAAGGAGACCGAAGATACAGGTGACAAGCGCCTTCTGCCAGTTCTTTCCACCGAGAGTAGCTACAGTCGTAAGACCCATGATGCAGAGTGCGAAGTACTCGGATGGCCAGAACTTCAGTGCTACCTTGGAAAGCGGGACACTGAAGAAGATCAGCACGAGGGCTCCGATGAGACCACCGAAGGTAGAGGCCCACAGCGAGATGCCCATTGCCTCTCCTGCCCTACCATTCTTGAGCATGGGATAGCCATCGAAGGCCGTGACCGTTGCCGAAGGAGTACCAGGTGTGTTGATTGCAACTGCAGTGATCGAGCCACCATAGTTTGCACCGATGTAGATGCCCATGAGCATTACCATAGCTGTGATCGGCGAGAGGGCGTATGTGATAGGCAGCAGCAGTGCAACTGCCATCGAGGGCGAGATTCCCGGAATTGCGCCACCGAGGATACCTACGACGACACCCAGGAAGATGAACATGACAGACTGGATGTTCGCGATTGTTCCGAAGCCCATTGCAAGGTTTTCAAATATAGTTGACATTACAGGCCTCCAATCACTAGGCAAGCCAGCTGAACAGGGCTCCGAACGGGAGCTTGATGAACAGCAGCTTGTAGAATACCACGTAGGTGAAGATGCACCAGCAGACTGGAACGAGCACCAGCTGGAGCTTGTTCCTCTCGCCCATTGCGATCATGACGACGACGATGAAGATCGCACTGGAGAGATAGTAGCCGATGTAGTTGAACATTATCACGCTGAAGATGGATCCGACACCGACCAGGAGCGCAAAGACCCATCTGTTGAATTTCTCATCCGGCTTGTTTCCCTTGTGAAGAATTGCAGCGTATGCACCAAGGGATACGAGGAGCATCAGAAGCGACCACAGCCTTGGCATTGTCCTTGGAGTTGCTCCGGCCTCTGCAGCGAGCTTACTTACCCTGAGGCTGAATGTAAGCAGGAAGAAGAGCAGAGTAACGAGGTCCATTCCAGCAAGACAGAGCAGCTGGCACTTGACTGGTCTGGTCCTCTTCATGCTGTTGAACAGGAAGTACAGGGCTGCCATGATCACGAAGAAGGCGATGATGAACACAAAGTAGCTCTGTCCTGCCAACCATTTAGAAAAAGCTTCCATATTCTTTCCTTATAAAGACGCCTGGAGGAGTTGGCCTCCCCCAGGTGTGCAGCTTCGAGATAGGGATTATCTCTTGTAATCTGCGCTGATCTGATCAACGCTCTGGAGAACCTTGATAGTGCTGACTACCTCGTTCTCGACTGTCTTTGTGAATGCTTCGGTCCTGTCAGTGAGAACTGTAAGCTTGTTGCTGGTCATGTAGTCGATCCACTCCTGATCGGCTGCGACCTTGTCGGCAAGTGCCTGGAACCAGGTGATCATGCCTGCTGGAGTTCCCTTCTTGACAGCGTAGCCTCTCCACATGGAGATGTTGTCGAGTTCAGGATCCATTCCGAGTTCCTTGTAGTTAGGTACATCCTCGAGTCCTGGGACCTTGGTCGGGTTGCCGACTACGAGAGCTCTGACATCGTACTTCTTTGTGTCACCAGGGTTGCCGACTGAAGCGATTGTCTGGCCACCGAGGAGAGCAGCAAAGTTCTTCTTTGCACTCTCGTAGGAGATAGCCTTGAACTTGACACCGTCGATGGAACCGAATACCTGGACAGCATCAATGTACTTTGCACCATAGTTAGGCTCGGAGAGTGTGATCTCATTGCCGGCCTTGGACCAGTCGACAAGCTCCTGGAAGGTCTTGAACTGGGAGTTGGTAGGTACGAGTACACAGTATGGGTCTGCCATGAGGTTGTAGATGTATTCGAAGCCATCTACATACTCCTTGCATGGGAGCTCGGCCTGGATTACTGCATCGAGATAGGTAGGAGCAAGAGCGAAGATGGTATAGCCATCAGCCTCCTGGTTGAGAACGAATTCGCCAGCGGTGAGGCCACCAGCACCTGGGTTGTTGTCGACAACGAAGGTAGCATCGGTGTACTTCTTGGCGATCTCCACCCACTTTCTGGAATAGAGGTCCATTGCACCACCAACAGCAACATGGTTGAGGATGGTTATCGGCTGCTCTGGCTTCCACTCCTTTTCAGCAGCAGCAGTTTCCTGTCCGCCGTTTGCGAAGATGGTAGAAAGAGAAACGATCAGGACCAAAAGAATCAATAATGCTTTTTTCATTTTTATCTCCCTTTATTAATTATCTTACTTCTGGAAAAGGTCGAAAGCTAGACCATGTCTCAGTCCTCTGTCGGAAATCGTGAGACCATCGGCACAGAGTCTGTCGGTAATGACCTTGAGGATGCATGCACCTGCCAGGATGACATCTGCTCTCTTCGGCTGGAGGCCAGGAAGCTCCTTGCGCTCCTCGACAGTTCTCTTGGAATACTCTGCAATCTGCTCCTCGATATCAGCCCTGGTAAGTGTCGAGCCCTGGATGACAGCAGGATCGTACTTTACCATCTTGTGCTTTACAGCACCCATGCTGGTAACGGTACCGCCCATGCCAACGAGCTTTGCTGGCTTTCCAACGACACCTGCTTCTGCAAACTCCTTGTCAATCTGTGCAATTGCAGCCTTGACATCGTCACAGGATACCGGATCTGCCTTGAGGTAGTTCTCTGTGATCCTCACAGCACCGAGGTTTACAGAGAATCTCTTGACCATCTCAGTGCCCTTGCCGTAGATGAACTCCGTGCTGCCGCCACCTGTATCGAAGACGACGAGGTCTGCATCCTTCTCAAGAGGAAGACCGGAAAGGATTGCGAGGTAGCTGAGTCTTGCCTCCTCCTCTCCCGGGATGATCTGGACCTCAACGCCACAGGCCTTCTTTACCTTCTCGACGAATTCGGCAGAGTTGCCGGCCTTTCTGAGGGCCATTGTACCGACACTGACGATCTCGTCGGCACCGAGCTCCTTTGCCTTTGCTGCGAAGGCAGCTACGGATGCGACATTTCTCTCCATTGCCTCTGGGCTGATGATGCCTGTTGCGTCAAGTCCTTCTCCAAGTCTTGCGATATCGTTGGTATCGAGGATGGTCTTGATGGTCTTGTCAGCAGCAAGCTCGCCTACGAAGAACTTGATGGAATTGGAACCGATATCGATAATTGCCTTTCTTGACATCTTACTTCTCCATTCCTACTGCCATCTTCATGGCCTTGAGGTAGTTGATGTTGGGAAGAGCTTCGACTCCGAGCTCTCTGACGACCTTCATTACGAGTTCCGGATCGATGTGCTCGACACAGATTGTCCTGTTCGGAACGCCGTTGAACTGGGTCTCTGCAATCTCGACTGTCGTACCCTCGATCTTGCAGATGTAGCGGACCTTATCCACATTCACGATCTCGAGGTCAGGGCACTTCGATACCAGCTCGTCGAGATACTGCTCATAGGTGTACTCTTCTCTCTTGAATTCAGGTACTGCGACCTTGAAGTAGTTCCTGAAAAGGTCCTCGATGCTTGCCTTCGAAAGAGGGAATGTGAGCTTCATGGTAGGATACCACTGCTCGAGCTTGTCGGCATTTACCTGCTTGAGGGACTTGATGTCCATGAGATCGTCGCGGATCTTGCAGTTCTCATTGCTGTTCCTGGAAAGAATGTACTTCTCCGAACTCTTCTTCACGAAGTTCTCGGTTCCAAGCTCCTTGATCTTCTCTTCGCCACCACCGAACTCTTTGCCAAATGTGCGCCACTCCCAGCGTGGAATGATTTCTGCCATACTGTTTCCTCCTTATAGAAACTACAGAAGAAGGATATTTCTGCCCTTCTCCGTGAAATACGATATGATCTTCACCCGGCCCCTGATGCGTCGATCATGAAGAGTATCCGTAAAGGCCAGGCTGCCGATAAAGCAGGATTCCTGAGATCATAGTCCCCTACTTACCTATTATCATTTTAGTCTTTCACACTACCGATTCAAGTTTTTTCTCATCATACATAAAAATTTTTTATACATACCTCTCGTAAATGTAGTACTGTTATAGGTGAATCAAACTTTTGTGCTTAGGATTAGAGTCTTGATTCATATTCTTTTAGGTATAGAAGGCAGCTTTAGATGACTATCCATAACATACAGGTATTCTGTGCAGTCTGCGAGGAGCGCACAATGTCCAGGGCCGCAACCCGTCTCCACATGACCCAGCCGGGTGTCAGCAAGATAATCTCCGACATGGAGAAGAACTATGAGACTGTATTCTTCATCCGAAAGAACAAGCAGGTATTCCTCACTGCCCAGGGAAAGCAGTTCTACGAGGACAGCAGGATAGTCCTGCAGGACTTTGCAAGGCTCGAGAACAATGTCCAGCACTCGAAGAAGGCGCATTCGATAGTCCTGGGCTGCACTTCAGGTATCGGATTTTCGATGATCTCGGATGTAGAGACCAAGTTCCACCAGCGCTACCCTCACTGCCGACTCAGGATGAGGGACAGCTCCTCGTCGAAGATACAGAAATTTGTGATCGATGGTGAGTGCAACATAGCGATGGTACAGCACTCGACAGATGATGAAAGACTTCATCAGGAACCCTTCTGCCGCAACTCGCTCGTGGCAGTCAGTGCACCCGGCTACCAGCTCAGAAGCAACAGCAGGGAGCTTACCATCCAGGATCTTGCGAACGAGAACCTGATACTTCTGGAAAAGGAGAGAACGACGAGGGCCCTTATCGACAACATCGCAATGGAGAACGGCTACATCCTCGATCCGAAGTGGACAAGCTCCTCGCCTTCCAATGTGAAGGAGCTCGCGGCCAGGGGCGAAGGCGTTGCGATCCTCTTCGAGATCCAGGTCAGGAAGGAGGTCGAGAATGGTCGCCTTGCAGTCATTCCGACGACACTGAACACGACCACCAACTTCTACATAATATACAGGAAGGACATCTGGCTGTCCGAAGAGGAACAGTACCTGCTGCAGCTCTGCAGGGAGTATGCTCCCTGATGACGGACACCCTTTGCAATCCACAGATAATCGCATTTTGATCTGGACCTGGAACTTCTACTGTACTACCCTGGAGAAAAGTAGGTAAAACAGATGCGCCAGAGCTATGCAGACCAGCTATCAGCAAGGCTGGTCATTGGTAAAGAGTACGATCTTCAGGATATAGCGGCCCTGCTTGGCATGCAGCTCCAGGCTGTCAAGGGCAAGGGTGTCATTCCAAAGGCGAATACGGATGCCGTCCTCCTTCTCGTTACGCTGGAGAAGGAGAAGAGCGCTGTCCAGTATTTCGACAAGCTCGAGGAGTCCACCCTCTGCTGGTCTGGACAGAACAGATTGCGCACTGTAGAGAACTATATTGAGCAGAGGAGCCATCAGTTCTTCGTTTTCATCAAGCAGAGGAAGGGCTTCCCTTATCTGTATTATGGTCGCGTTGTTCCTGTCAGGATCCAGCGCAGTCAGGAATACGGCGTGCCCTCTCATATAGTTTTCGACCTGTACGAATATGAAAGGAAGCTCCATCGACCAGATTACGAGGAAACAATTACATCTCCAATGGTGGAATTCGCAGCTCAGCCTTCAATTCCAAAGACCACAGAGAAGGTTGCAGTCCAGAAGATAAGAACTGCACAGACGCAGTATCGCAATGCAGCCCTGATGCTGTGGGACAACAGGTGTGCTGTCACTTCGGTGGATGATACGGGATGGCTCGTCGCAAGTCACATCAAGCCCTGGAGAGAGTCAAGCGCACTCGAGAGAGTGGATCCGAAGAACTCCCTTATACTGACACCGAACTATGACAGGCTCTTCGACCGGGGAATCATCTCCTTCGATCCGGACAATGGCAGAATACGGCTTCCCGATGTGCTTCCAAGAGAGCTGTGGATGAATCTTTCCCGCCTGCACATAGACGATTCGATCCATCTGAGAGATGTACCGGAGGGAACGGACAGGTATCTTGCCTACCATAACAAGTATGTATTCAACTTCACACCACAGGATGGCATCACGACCTCAGAGTACGTCGAGAACCTGCTGGTGAAGGCACTTTCATAACATTCCAGAGATCAAGAGGCCTGTGGAGATGGCGTCGGTGTCGAATCATCATCATCATCGGAGGAAATTCTCTTCAGTCCGAGATACGATGCGACCATGGAGACCTCGCTGAGGGAGCTGGAAACTGCAGCATCCAGATCCTGGACCCTCTCCCCACTCCCACTATCGAGCGCCTGCAGCTTTATTCCATAATCATCCATCGTTCTCACAGGAGACTCTGGAGTAAAGAGAAGCCTTCCCGGCATCGCCTTTCCACCCTTGAACCTGCATCTGAGGAAGACCTTGGAGCCATCCTTGGCCCTGGATGCGCACTGTCCGAACAGTCGGCAGACAAGTGGCCTTACGGAGTAGACCTGGCAGTGGTATGGGTTCTCTCTGTCATAGAGCGGGCAGTGGCCAAGCCCTGTCTGCTGTACTTTGTCCACGAGAGATATATCCTTTGCAATGAGCAGGATGTAGGCTGCGATCAATCTCGCCTCGAGCGGTGTGATATCCGGCATGAAGTGCTCGCAGCACTCTCCACAGCCATCTGTACAGTGTATGCCGTATTCGCTGCAGAAGCTGCTGTTCTCCTCATCCACCTGGTCGTAGAGACTGGACAGCTCGGCAAGGCTTCTGCCCATATAGGTATCGCCGAACATCTCCACAATCCTTTCACGCTCTGAGTTCATAACGAACGGAGAATACTTCCGAGGATGTTCCTTAGTCAATTGGATTTCTGAGATTTATGTAAAAATCGACAGTTGATTTTCAGTTATATGCAAATCCCATTGGCCATATATTTAGGTATATCTAAAAATCTGTTGCAATAATAACATGCAGGACATCAATGCAGTTCCTGCAACGCTTCTATCGTTTCTTGCACATTCCTTGCGTAAACGTTTACTAAATTATCCAATAGAAGTAAATTAAATGCAGTTATAAGTCATATAACAACAATGATTTTAGCCTATAAACGCATATTAATATGAATACAGGCAGATTATTAGGAGGAAACAGACCATGATGGGAAGACTCAGAGCGATGAGAGAACCGCTCAAGTATGTTCAGGGAAGAGACGCTCTTCTGAAGTTCCACGAAGAGATGGGCTACATGGGAAAGAGATGGCTCTTCGTATGCTCCAACAGTGGCTACAAGGCAACACACAAGAAGATCGAGAAGAGCTTTGCCGGTCTCGATGACTATAGAAGATACGAGATATTCGGTGGCATCTCCTCGAACGGTGAGATCGCAAAGATGCAGAAGATCATCCAGGAGGACAGGATCGATACAGTTGTCGCTGTTGGCGGTGGCAGTGCGATCGACACTGCAAAGGCTGCAGCCTACTATGAGGGAAAGCACATCTGCATCGTTCCTACAGTCGTGGCAACCGATGCTCCATGTACAGGCCTTTCAGTCATCTACAACGATGACCACACCTTCGACAAGTATCTCTTCTACCCTACCAACCCGGATGCAGTAATCGTGGACAGCACTGTAATTGCCAATGCACCTGTAAGATTCCTCATCTCCGGTATGGGAGACGCACTCGGAACCTACTTCGAGGGCAGAGCTTCCATCAGGACAGAGTCCGCAAGCCTTGAGGGAACCGGTATCACAAGAGCTGGCCAGGCACTTGCCCGCCTCTGCTACGATACACTCAGAGCATATGGCAAACAGGCAATCGAGGCCTGCAAGATCCATGCAGTCACTCCAGCACTCGAAGCTATCATCGAGGCAAATGTATACCTCTCTGGTGTCGGTGCAGATAACGTCAACTGTGCAGCTGCACACTCCTTCTACAATGGTGTCACCTCTGCCTGTGCAAAGCATGCAGACCACGGTGCCTGTGTTGCATTCGGCACTCTCGTACAGCTCGTTCTCGAAGGTGCTACAAAGGAAGAGTTCGACGATGTCCAGGGCTTCTGCCTTGAGGTCGGTCTCCCTGTAACACTTGCAGAGTGCGGTGTAACTACCGAGGAAGAGATGAGGACAATTGCAAAGAACGCTTGTGCTCCTGGCGAGACCATCCACAACCTTGCTGGCGATGTACAGCCATGCGAGATCTACGACGCAATGCTCCAGGCCGATGCAATGGGCAAGCTCGCCCTCGCAAAGTAAGTAACAGCTTAATCTGAACTATACAAAGAAGGCCTTCTAGCTACTCCAGCCAGAAGGTCTTTTTCAGTATGACGATATCCTAAAGAGCGATTCCCCTACTGGTTTCCTTGATGAATCTTGCCGGAATAGGATGTTGAAGCTCCCAGATGATGTTCATTGGATATGACCCTTCAGAACTTACAAAATCGACAGCTCCCAGGAAGGTATACGGGCAGGCTCCGAACTGGTCCTTCTTCTTCTCTCTGACAAAAAGGAAGACATTGGTTCCCATCTCCTTATGGCGGATGTAGCGCTGTCCTGTAGGACTCTTCTCAGAGGTGGTACTCTGGCTCTGCCAGTGGAACTTTGTGCTTGAGATCGAATAATCACTATATAGAGTTGTAGGACTGAACTCCTTTTCCGACTTGTTCAGAGTTACGAAGAATACGTCCGTCATCTTATCCTTGACGTAGAATACTCCCTGTCTGACCGTATTCGGAGAGTACATTCCCAGCGATGCAAGTATCTGATCTCTCGAATAGGTGCAGTAGCAGTCCAGGACGTTGCCCTTTTCAATCCTCACCGGTTCATCGATGAAGTTGATATTCTGAAGCTTGTACTCGAGCAGTTCTACCAGTTCCTGTCTAATTGCAGGACAACGTCTCACTTCATTGATTGCCCGCTCAGCAGTCATTCCTGATTCAGGGATCATATAGAGTGTGAACATGAACATGTCGAGAAGAGACTTCTCCTCCCTGTCACAGGCATACTCATGGATATCCGAAGGAGATTGCAGACACCTGAGCAGGAACTTTATCCAGCGTCTGGAGTCGGCAAAGGCGAACTTCGGAAAGGCCGTTTCCATGACAGTATCCAGCTTCTCGTAACTATCCTTCCTCAATCCAGCAGCGATGCAGAGCTTGTTGAAGCTACCGAATCTATATAGTTCTCTGACCGGTATCTTTGTATAACCCAGGAAGTGTTCAAGTGTAAGAGAAAGACCGCTATCACTCTGGAAGCTTCTTATCTTCTCGATTATCGCATCTCTTGTACCAAGTTGTGACCTGATGTTTGCAAGGATGATCTCCTCGGGCTTCTTTTCAAGTTCAATGTAGCAACCCTTTGGAACCGATACGAAGCCCTCCTTGATCTCTGAAAGAACACCCCTCTTGGTATTCTCCAGCAGGGCTTTGAACTTCTCCTCGAAACGGTACTTCTTGTTCGACTGACCGATGAAGTCCAGAACGGTAAGGAACTCCTTTCCTTCGGATATTCTCAGACCTCTTCCCAGCTGCTGCAGGAATATCGTCAGAGATTCTGTTGGTCTCAGGAACATGACCATATCGATATCTGGAATATCGACACCCTCATTGTAGAGGTCTACAACGAAGATATAGTTGATCTTCCCACTTTCAAGGAGGCTCTTGGCATTTGCCCTCTCGTCACAGGAGCTTCTGCTGGAGAGGGATATCGAAGGAATATAATGGCTGTTGAAGTACTCTGCCATGAAATCTGCATGGGCAATGGAGACACAGAATCCTATGCACTTCACGCTTAGGGGGTCTCCGACATATCGATAGATCGAGTTGACGATCAGCTGAGCTCTTCTTTCAGCAGCTGTTCTGGAGAGGACATAGACATTCTCGAGTTCGCTCTTATCATAACCACCTACAGACCATTTGAGGGATCTCAGATCGGTACCATCATCGACTCCATAGTAGTGGAATGGGCAGAGCAGCTGTCTTTCGATTGCTTCAGGAAGACGTATTTCTGCCGCGATATGCTCTCCATCGAAGTACTTGAGAATATCCTCGCCATCCATTCTTTCCGGTGTAGCAGTAAGTCCCAGAAGGATATTGGGCTTGAAATAGGTCAGAAGATCCTGATAGGACCTTGCAGCTGCATGGTGGAATTCATCGATTATTATGAAGGCAAATTCATCAGGTCTGAAGGTGTGCACGAAGTCCTTGGAGTTTATCGACTGGATAGAAGCGAAAAGACTGCCTCCACTCTGGGTCGGAAGATACTTTCCAACAAGCATATCTCCAAAATTCGGGTCTCTCAGGACACTCCTGAAGCAGCTCAGGCTCTGACTTAGAATCTCCTCTCGGTGTGCGACAAATAGCAGCCTGGTATTCTTGCCTGCATTCTCCTTTCTGAAACGGCGATAGTCCAGTGCTGCGATGACGGTCTTTCCTGTACCTGTTGCAGCAACGACCAGATTTCTTGTATTGCCATGGATTCTTCTCTCTGCAGCAAGCTGATCGAGTATCTTTTCCTGGAAAGGAAAGCCCTTTATGTCGAACATATACTGTTCTGGCTGCTTGCCCTGTCTCTTTTGCTTGCCCTGTTCAAAGGCTATTGCCTTTTCAAGCTTTTCCATCTTCGACAGGTCGAACTTTTCGAAATCTATCGAATTCCAGTAGATTTCAAATGTCTCATTCATCTGATCGAAGACATCCGGCTGGTCGTGGGATGTTATCTTCACATTCCACTCCCTTCCATCCGTTATTGCGGCCTTTGAAAGATTGGAAGACCCTATGTATGCAGTATGGAACCCGGTTGACCTGTGAAAGATATAGGACTTTGCATGAAGTCTGGTGTGCTGAGAGTCGTATGAGATATGTATCTCGGTGTTTGGATACCCTGCCAGTTCCTTGATTGCCATGGCATCGGTCGCACCCATGTATGTTGTGGTAATGATTCTGAGTCTGCCACCCCTTGCGAAAAAGGCCTTGAGCGCCTCTCTTATCATGGCAAGTCCACTGACCTTCAAGAAGGAGATAAGCATGTCAACACTATCAGATGTTGCAATCTCCCTCTTGAGCTCATTGATAAGAGGCATGTCGACATCTCCAGTAAATAGATAGCTGTGAGTGAGGGATGTTGCGGGTCGGTTCTTGCTGTTCACGACCAGCTTGGAAACTGGATCCTTCACCTCGAGAAGAGTATTTCCATCTGTAGATATCCTCTTTTCCTTGAGGTCCTCGGTTCTGACCTTGTCAGAGACCATATCTATGATCTCATTTGCAAGCTTTACCTGCTTATCCAGATTGTCGGTCTTCTCAAGTGCCTTTCGGACAACATCCTTTACGTACTGGCTGAGCACAATTGAAGAAGTTCCGGAATCGATCTTCTCCAGCTTCTTGTTGTCCTTGGATATTCCAGATAGCTTCTCCTCTGTTTCCTCATTGACAATCTGCTCATAGATTCCAGGCTTCAAGGACATGTTTTCCCCCTCTATGGGACCAGGTTAAACCATGGGCTGCCTGCTGTCCAGATCACTTGCAAAGCGTAAAATCAATTATTCGCATGAACAGATAGTCCCTTTTGCTTACCTAAGAGATCAGATAAGATCTGGATTGAGCAGGAAGTCGAAGATATTGATTGTCAGTATCCCATTCTCATCCTTGAACATTGGAACCATATCCTTTGTGACAATGACCTTCGAAAATGAGTCGTTTATCTTGCCAAATGGTCTGACTTCCTGGTTTCTCTTTTCTTCACTTGGCATTGCAAAGGCACTTTGGATATATACTCGGTCATACCCCTTATTGCAGACAAAATCTACTTCCAGCTGCTTTCTGACAGGTCTGCCTTCTTCATCTCGAATCGATACAGGGACTATACCTACATCGACATTGAAACCCCTTCTGACAAGCTCGTTGTATATGAGATTTTCCATTAGATGAGGTTCTTCGAACTGACGGAAATTGATTCTAGCATTCCTTAATCCCAAGTCTGAGAAGTAATACTTTTTCAATGAATTTATGTATGACTTACCCTTGATATCATATCTTTCCGCTGCATACAGAAGGAAAGAATCTTCAAGATAGGCAATATATTTTCGTATTGTATTCGATGTAATATTTGATTTTTTGATCGAATGGAAAGTATTGCGAAGCTTATCAGGATTTGTCAGTGAACCAACTGCGGAAGACAGGATCTTAAGAAGATCTTCTATTTCATCCTGTTTTCTTACCTTGTTTCGTTTGACAATATCACGGATATATATCTCATCAAACAATGATGACAATATCTGCATTTTGGCTTCGATGCTATCCGATAGAACGACCAAAGGCAGACCTCCATACATCATGTATTCAGTCAACCCCTGATATCGATCCCCTTTATAGACCTGCATGAATTCTGAAAAACAAAGAGGAGAGAGATGAATCTCAAACCCTCTTCCTGCAAACTCTGTTATAACGTCCCTTGATAGGAATTCTGCATTGCTTCCTGTCACATATATATCAATGTCCTCTTTTCTAAGATACCCATTGAGGACGGACTCGAAGTTACCTAATAACTGTATTTCATCTAGGAGCAGGTACCATTGTCCCTTATTGTCAATCTTACTATTTATGTATTTGATGAATTTTTCCGGATCGACCTTATGATTGGTCTTCTGTAATCTGATAAGATTTTCGCCAATCAAGGAGAGGTCATCTGCTGAATCAAAGGCAAAACGAATGATGTGGTCTTCCTCTACTCCACTTGCAAGCAGATTGTTATAGAACAACCTATTCAGAAGATAGGACTTTCCACACCTTCTAATTCCAGTAATGACCTTTATAAGGCCATTTCCTTTTGCCTTTACCAGCTTACCGAGATAAAAATCACGCTTTATTTCCAAAAAGCAGCATCCTTTGAATTAGAAACTTTTTCTGTATAATGATGCAAAAAAACTTTCTATTTCTTCACTTTTAGGATATCTCATTTCTCAAAATAGTCAATATAAGAATTATTTTTGCTACATGATGCAAAAAAACTTTCTAGAATCGCTTATTTCATCACAATGTTGTCATTTTGCGTTGGTACTTATGGACTGCTTTACGAAGTCGATGAAGGTCTCATCGGCTATGGGAAGTGGCTTGCCTTTCAGCCACACGAATAAGTAGTCGACAAAGCGGCCGGAGTTCACTATCTCCTTGGCAACTATCTTCTGATTGAGGACATATGAGGTCTTGGGGAAGATACTTACACCAACATTTCCTCCAGCAAGTGCAGCTACATCGAGATAGTTGTCCATCTTGCAGACGATTCTTGGGACTGAATCAATCTCTCTGAACCAGTTGAATATCATATCGTTGATCGCCTCCCTGCTTGGTACGATGAGGGGCTGGTTCTTCAGCATTGCAAGGTCAAGAGTGTCTCCCGGCAGAGCAGACAGTGGATTCTCCCGGCTCATGAAGGCCGTCATCTTCTCCTGCCCGACCTTGAAGCTGTTGAGAAGAGTCTGGTCGCAGGGAGCTGTGATCACTGCCAGGTTGATGAGGCCGCTTCTGAGTCTCTCTATAAGTTCGTCGCTGTTTCCATCCATGATCCTGAACTTGATATCTGGATACTCTTTCATGAAGGATTCTATCCACTTGGAGGCGATATCGGGAGCAGAACCCTCCACAAGCCCGATTGCTATCGTGCCGTTCATCCCCTTGCCCATCAGCTTTATCTCGTTCGAGGTATTCTCCGCAAGGCTGAGAATCTCCTTTGCGTGGCGATAAAGCAGCTGTCCGGATTCAGTAAGCTTCAGGTGTCTCTTTCCCCTTGCAAAAAGTGTCGTTCCGAGCTCATCCTCGAGGTTCTTTATCTGGTTGCTGAGCGGTGGCTGGCTGATGTTCAGCTTCTCTGCGGCCCTTGTTATATTCAATTCCTCTGCTACGGTTACAAAATATTTCAGCACCCTGAATTCCATATGCCTCTCCTAATTACTTGCTATTACTAGACTTCTTTTATCATATGAAAAAGATATGATAACTATAATATTATATGTATTTGAAACTAATTCAACTATTTTTCTATAATGCCAGCATATTTTTTATATGGAGGTATGCCATGTGTTCAATCATAGGTTTTTCGTCGAAAGACGTCAGTGCAGCAATGATCCAGACCTGTTTTGAGCGCTCTTGTGATAGAGGCCCGGACCAGAGTAGATTCGAGAGAGTCGGCAATAATAATGCATACCTCGGTTTCAACAGACTTTCCATCATGGGACTATCCGAATCGGGCATGCAGCCCTTCCACCTCGGCTGTGAGAGCCTGGTGTGCAACGGCGAGATCTACGGCTTCAGGACCATCAAGGACAGACTCAAGAGTGAAGGCTTCGTCTTCCAGGGCGAATCGGACTGTGAAGTACTTCTTCCTCTGTGGAAGGAGAAAGGAGTCGAGATGTTCCGGGAGCTGGATGCCGAGTTCGCACTCATCATATACGATGCTCAGAGCGACAGCTTCATCGCAGCAAGGGACCCTATCGGAATCAGACCGCTCTTCTATGGATATCTGAACGATGGAAGCATCATATTCGCAAGCGAGGCCCGATGTCTCATCGGACTCTGCGACAGAATCATCCCCTTCCCGCCTGGGCACTACTACAAGGATGGCCAGTTCATCAGATATGCAGACCCGACCGAAGTGAAGAGCGTCATCCACAGCGATATCGATACAGTCTGTGAAGGTATCAGAGAGAGACTGATTGCAGGTGTCAGAAAGCGACTCGATGCAGATGCACCTCTTGGATTCCTACTCTCCGGAGGACTCGACTCCAGTCTCGTCTGTGCCATCTCTGCAAAGCTGCTTGGCAAGAAGATCAGGACCTTTGCAATCGGCATGGATACCGATCCTATCGACCTCAGATATGCAAAGGAAGTTGCCGAATTCATCGACAGTGACCACATGGAGGTCACAATGACGATGGATGAGGTGCTTGAACACCTTGAAAGCGTCATCTCACAGCTTGGAACCTGGGATATCACAACAATCAGGGCAAGCATGGGCATGTACCTCTGCTGCAAGGCCATCCACGAGAAGACCGACATAAAGGTACTCCTTACCGGTGAGATCTCCGATGAGCTCTTCGGCTACAAGTACACCGACTTCGCTCCATCGGCCCAGGCCTTCCAGGAGGAGTCTGCAAAGCGCATCCGCGAGCTGCACTACTACGATGTTCTCAGAGCCGACAGATGCATCTCCGACAACTCTCTCGAGGCCCGTGTCCCATTTGGTGACCTGGAGTTCGTGAAGTACGTAATGGCCATCGATCCAGAGCTGAAGATGAACCGCTACAACATGGGAAAGTACCTTCTCAGAAAGGCCTTCGAGAAGGACCACATCCTCCCAGAAGACATTCTCTGGAGACAGAAGGCAGCCTTCTCCGATGCAGTTGGCCACAGCATGGTCGATGGTCTGAAGAAGTATGCCGAGGAGCATTATTCTACACAGGAGTTCTTCAGAGGCTGTCATAAGTACTCTCACGGAAGACCATTCACAAAGGAGAGTCTCCTCTACAGAGAGATCTTCGAGAAGTACTATCCAGGTCAGGGCGATATGATCCCGGACTTCTGGATGCCTAACAAAGCCTGGGAAGGCTGCAACGTAGATGACCCATCTGCAAGAGTCCTTTCCAACTACGGCGCAAGCGGAATCTGATAATCAAAAATAAAAGGGGTATGGTGGAAGGTCGATGGCCTTCCACCATCTATATGAGTGCTCCTGGAGATACCCAGGCTTTCTATCTGTGGGGATGCATATGACCAAATTCATCTTTGTTACCGGTGGTGTAGTATCAGGACTTGGAAAGGGAATTACAGCGGCCTCTCTCGGTAGGCTTCTCAAGGCAAGAGGCCTAAAGGTCGCAGCACAGAAGCTCGATCCATATATCAATGTCGACCCGGGCACCATGAGCCCATACCAGCACGGGGAGGTCTACGTTACCGAGGATGGTGCCGAGACCGATCTCGACCTTGGGCACTACGAGAGGTTCATCGACGAAGACCTCAACCGCTTCTCCAATCTGACGACCGGTAAGGTCTACTCCAACGTAATCCAGAAGGAGCGCCAGGGCGGCTACCTCGGCTCCACTGTCCAGACCATCCCTCACATCACAAATGAGATAAAGAGATTCATATACAGAGTTGCCGAGGAGACGGTGGCAGATGTTGTCATCACCGAAATAGGTGGCACTATCGGTGACATCGAAAGCCAGCCCTTCCTGGAAGCTATCAGACAGGTAGGACTCGAAGTCGGAAGAGAGAACTCTCTCTACGTCCATGTCACTCTGGTCCCCTACCTCAGGGCAAGCGGAGAGCACAAGTCCAAACCTACCCAGCACAGTGTAAAGGAGCTGCAGGGCATGGGAATCTCCCCGAACATCATAGTCCTCAGGGTCGATGAGAAGATCGAGGACAGGAGCATATTCTCCAAAATTGCCAACTTCTGCAATGTAAAACCGGACTGTGTCATCGAGAACATGACACTTCCGATTCTCTATGAAGCGCCACTGATGCTCGAGAGGGCCAACATCTCATCCATCGTCTTGAGGGAGCTGGGCATCTCAGCCCCGGAGCCGGACCTTTCGGAGTGGGAGGCTCTTGTAAGAAGGATCAAGAGCAGGAAGCACAACGTCAGGATCGCCCTTGTCGGCAAGTACGTCCAGCTCCATGACGCCTACCTCTCTGTTGTCGAGGCTCTTCATCACGCAGGCTATACCCTTGATTCCAAGGTAGAGATAATCTGGGTCGATTCGGAAACGATAACTCCCCAAACTGTTTCCGAAAAACTTTCGAATGCTGATGGAATAATAGTCCCAGGTGGATTCGGAAACCGAGGAATCGAGGGCATGGTACTTTCTGCTACCTATGCGCGGGAGCACCATATTCCATACTTCGGCATCTGCCTCGGAATGCAGATTGCAGTCATCGAGTATGCCAGGAACAGGTGCCGCCTCAAGGGTGCCAACTCAAGGGAGTTTGACCCCTCCACTCCATACAACGTCATCGACTTCATGCCAGGTCAGAACGATGACATCGACAAGGGCGGAACACTGAGGCTTGGCAAGTATCCATGCATCCTCAAGGAGGGTACGAAGATACTGGAGTGCTACGGCACAAGATCTATCAGCGAACGCCACAGACACCGCTACGAGGTCAACAACGACTTCAGAGCGGAGCTTTCATCTGCAGGTCTGACACTCTCGGGCTTCTCTCCCGATTCAAGACTGGTCGAAACAGTCGAGATTTCAGAAGAGGAGTTCTACGTCGGAGTGCAGTTCCATCCTGAATTCAAGAGCAGACCGAACAGGCCTCACCCTCTCTTTGTCGGTTTCATCAGAGCAGCGATGAAGAGGATCTAGTACCTGCTGCACAGACTGAAGACCAGAGCTGTCCCTTTCCTGGATTCCTCTGGTCTATTTTTTCACATCCACTGCAACTCCTTCTCCTTCAACAGGATATCTGCAGGAAATTGACAGCATAAGCCGTCTCATGGAACCTGTGGAACTGTTCATATGACTATTCCAGAACGACAACAAAATTCCATACATCGTCAACATCCGTTTCTTGTTTCATCTAACAACACCATAAAGAATTAATAGTTGACTGCCACTTGATCTGGTGCGGTCAGGGGATATGGAAACATGATTATTCTTGCACTGAATTGTGGTTCTTCATCAGCAAAATTCCAGATCTACTCCTGGGAGGAGCACATGGAACTTATAGAGAAGACTCTTTCATCAAAGGAATTGTACAAAAGCAGATCATATTCGTTTACAATAGACAACGTCCTGCTGCCAAATGGCAATGAGCACACCAGAGAGGTCTTCCACCACCCAAGAGCTGTAGCTGTTCTGGCACTGAACGACAGAAATCAGGTATCGGTAGTAAGACAATACCGCTACCCGGTCAAGAAGGTCCTCGTTGAAATTCCTGCCGGCAAGACCGACAAGGATCCGAATGAGACCATAGAGATGGCCGCAAGGAGAGAGCTGAGAGAGGAGACCGGCTGCATCGCAGAGAGGTTCGAATTCCTTGGCGACATACTGACAAGCCCTGGTGTAATGACCGAGGTCATCAGTCTCTTCTTTGCAACCGGATTGAAGAAGGAAAGCCAGGAGCTCGATGATGACGAGTTCCTGAATGAGGGATGGATGGACCTTGATCAGCTGAAGGCGAAGATAGCCAGTGGTGAGATCAGGGATGCCAAGACCATCATCGCCGTCTATTATGCCACACTGAAGGGTCTGATTTGAAAGTTTACTCTGCAAGACTGTCCTACGCATTCATGTTCAGCATCATGCTTCTCATCATAGAAGTTGCCGCCACCGCCATTCTGGCGCATCCACTGCATCTTCTGCTGCAGAATCTCGGCTACATGGCCGAGAACTACCTCTCGGGAGCGATATCGGCAGCGATCACATGTCTGGTCGGTCTTGTACTGTATCTTTTCATCAAGGATAAGATTCTTATCCCCTATTCCTTCCTACTATTATTCATATACTTTCTCCTGGTCACAGCCTTGATCCTTTCTGAGGGGCAGATGGCAATGGTAACTACCCTGCTTATGCCTACCATAGGACTCTGTTCTGTAGCCGGGAACCTGCTGTTCTGGGGAATCTACTATGACAGAAAGAGAAAGAGCAAGGGAAGAGAAACCGTATAAGGACTCCATCAAGAACCAGTTCGCCAGCATGAGCTCACTGACGGTCTACCGAAGTGGAAAGCAGCGCTGTGCACCGGGCTTCTACCGCTCTCACAGAATATACGAGTTCTATATCCTGCACTATGTGACCAAGGGTACTGGAACCTACAGGATAAACGGAAAGACCTACCGGGTCGGCCCCGGGGACGCCTTCCTCATCTACCCTGGTGTGCCCATCGACAAGCACACCGATTCGGACAATCCCTGGGAGTACTGCTGGGTCGGCTTCAATGGCACCGATGCGCAGATGCTGATGAGCATGACGATATTCTCCATCAACAAGGCCGTCATCAAGTTCGACAACCCCGAGATCGGCAACAGGGGCCAGCAAGAACATCGTCTTCGACAACTACAACTCGCTGATGAGCATCGCCAGGGATAGAAGCTGATGCATCGGGCTATCGGAAAGTTTCCGGTAGTCCTTATTATATAGCTCAGCTCGTTCTGCTGCCGATTCTTCCAAATGTCAAGTTGAAAATTTTCGAAAATGATTTTCGCTATCCGAAATCTGTTCAAACTTTCAGAAAATTCTCCTAATTCTTTTTTGGATATTGCAATGCTTTAATGGCAAAAACTGCATTTTACGCCGCTAAACCGTTTTTTTCTTGCGAGTTGAAATAGGCCGTTGTAACATTTGAACAGTAGTTGCATTTTGTTGTGACTACCTATTCTGATTTATTCATTTTCTTGTGAAATCATTCACACAAAGGAGGAAAAATGAAAAAGTTTCTTGCAGTTTTCCTGATCGCAATGATCGCTTTTACAGCATTTGCACAGGGAGAGACTGAAGCCGCACAGAAGGTCGTAGAGAAGTCAGAAGTCGAGCTGGCAATCGAGAAGGCACAGACCATGACTCTTGCAGAGCTCGAAGCTGCAGCAAAGGCAGAGCTCGAGGCCAACAAGGACCTCACATTCAATGCAGACTCACTCACCTCCGGTATCAAGAAGGCCCTCGCAGCCTTCGAGAAGAAGTATGAATGGGCTGCTGGCAGAACAGCATACAACAGCAAGAAGGGAAGCGAGTATCAGCCAAAGCTCACCGCTGCCCAGAAGGCGAACAGCTACATTGCAGACTTCGTAATGATCCAGGACGCATCCTTCCTGAAGAATGCAATGCTCGACACACACTTCCTGCTCAGCTACGATCCATCCGATGAGAATATCAAGATCGGCGATGCAGACAAGAATCCTCTCGTAGGCGTCACATTCAACAAGGTCTTCCTCTATGACAACACCAAGGTCGGCAAGGAACAGATCAAGAACGTCTGGCAGATGACCGGTGTCGACGGTGTCTCCCTCAAGGGCGTGCACAACGTCTCCTATCAGAACCCTCTTGCTGAGGATATCAACATGTCCTTCCTCATCATGCTTACCAGCCCAGATGCCTGCAAGAAGCTCGAGGCCGCATACAAGAGCTACTTCGGCAAGGACTATGACGGTTCTGCAGACGACTACGAGAATATCGGCTATAAGTTCGTCAAGGAGTTCATCGGCAACGTAGGCTTCTGGCACAGCTCCGACTCGAAGGAGGTCAAGGGCCTCTCCAACTATGCTGAAGACGGCAGAATCATCTTCGCTGGCCTCTGCAAGCTCAAGGACTACGAGTACTACAAGAAGGACTACAAGGATACCGATCAGTACTACACCAAGACCGTCACAGCTGGTGGCTGGAACAATGAGATCGAAGGCTTCGATGGCTTCGTATACAACATGTGGACTCTCATTCCTGTTACCGCAAAGCTTCCTTACACAGCTTGTCTCTTCACCAAGTACATCCACTCCGAAGAGGGTTACAAGGCTGGCTGGGGCGGAATCCTCGGTTACTACTCACCTAACCAGAACATCCCATCCGTCGATGGCGATCCTGCAATCTCCGAATGGAAGCAGAAGTGTATCGTTGAAGATGTACAGTACATCGACAGCGCATACAAGTCAGCTGTCAAGTTCATCAACCTCTGCCTTGCAGGAAAGTAATGAATATCGATCTTGAGGGGCGGCAGTAACGCCCCTCTTTTTTTTAATCCTGATACAGGAGAGAACAGATGGCAGAAAAGACCATATCGCCGCTGGGGAACAACATAAGAACATACTTCTCCAAGCCGGCAAACGTAATTACCATAGCTTTCCTTTTCATACTGATAATGACGGTTGTCCTTCCTCTGGGAACCCTTTTGATAGGTTCCTTCAAGGTAAATGGCAACCAGGAGGCGATATACATCGGAGATGCTGAAGATGGAGACTTCACGATAAACCACTGGAAGGAGCTTCTGACCAGCAAGGACTTCTCCTATGCGAAGATCAAGTTCTGGACTCCACTGTGGCAATCCACTCTGATGGCCCTCATCGCCTGTGTCGTTGCTGTACTCTTCGGAGGTGTCGTCGCCTGGTTCATCACCAGAAGTGACCTTCCGGGAAAGAAATTCATCTCGACAGTCTTCGTATTTCCTTACATCATGCCAAGCTGGTCCATGGCAATGTTCTGGGAGAACTTCTTCAAGAACACCGAGATCAATGCAGGCATGGGAATGCTTCAGGCGGTCACAGGCATCTGTGTTCCAGAGTCGATGGTATACGGTCTGTTCCCGTGTGCCATGGCCCTCGGTCTCCACTATGCCCCATTCGCGTATATACTCATCGGAGGCATCCTGAGGAACATGGATGCCAACCTCGAGGAGGCTGCCACTGTACTCAAGGCCAGCAGATTCAAGATACTCTACCGCGTCACGCTTCCGATCGTGATGCCGGCTCTCGTATCGACAGTACTCCTGGTCTTCTCGAGCAGTATCAGCTCCTTCACAGTACCGTTCTTCCTCAACAAGAGCAGCATCAACAGTGGCAACAACTTCATAGCCATTTCGGTGCAGATGAGAAGCCTCATCAACACCGGCTTTACAAAGGGACAGGGCTATGTTCTTGCAATCATCCTGATGCTCTTCTCGATTGCAATACTCACTGCCAACAACTACATCACCGGCAGCAGAAAGTCCTTCACTACCGTTACAGGAAAGTCCGGACAGGTCTCCCTTGTAAAGCTCGGCAGGGCCAAGGTACCAGTGACGGTCGTGATGCTCTTCCTCGTAGGCTTCTTTGCAATCATCCCGATGTTCTCGTTTGCTACCGAGTCCCTCCTCGAGGTCCCTGGTGATTACTCCACAATGACCTTGAGATACTGGCTCTCCGGTGAACCATTCGAAGGCAGCAACAAGGGCGATACAATTGGAATCCTGCGCTCGATGTTCATGTGGCAGGCACTTGGAAGAACACTGCTTCTTTCCTTCATAGTATCGATGATTGCCGGAACCTTCGGCATCCTCATCGGCTATGCTGTTGCAAGAAAGCGCGGAAGCAGGGCTGCAACTATAGTTTCCAACCTGGCCTTCCTGCCGTACCTCATCCCATCGATGAGCTTCGGTGCCGTCTACCTCGCCCTCTCCTACACGAAGGGCTTCACCTGGCTGGATGGCTCGTTCATCCTCCTCATCCTGGTCGGTTCCATCAAGTTCATGCCATTTGCATCCAGGACCGGTACCAGTGCCATGCTGCAGCTCTCGGGTGAGATCGAAGAGGCCGCAATAGTGATCGGCGTGCCATGGTGGAAGAGGATGACGAAGATACTCTTCCCGATCCAGAAGGCCAGCTTCATAAGCGGCTATCTGCTTCCATTCATCTCCTGTATGAGAGAGCTGTCACTCTTTGTACTGCTCGTTCCGAGCTTCCAGACACTGGCAACTACAATACTTCAGGAGTACAGCAGGACCGGACTTACACAGTCGAGCAACGCCATCAACCTGCTCATAATCGTGGTAGTCCTGGTAATTCAGTTCGCAGTCAACAAGTTGACTGGAGCAAGCATCGACAAAGGCGTGGGAGGAAATTGATATGCCAAAGATCGTACTTGAACATGTAACAAAGAGATTCAATAAATTCACAGCGGTCGAGGACCTGAACATGGTCATCGAGGACAGAGAGTTCATCATTCTCCTCGGTCCATCCGGCTGCGGAAAGACCACGACACTGAGGATGATCGCTGGTCTCGAGACCCCTACCGAAGGAAGGATCACCATCGGAGACACCGTTGTCTTCGACTCGGAGAAGAGAATCAACCTCTCCCCTGCAAAGCGTGATATCGGATTCCTCTTCCAGAACTATGCACTCTGGCCGCACATGACAGTGCACCAGAACATAGCATTCGGTCTTGAGAACCTGAAGTGGCCGAAGCCTCAGATCGAGGAGCGTGTCAGGGAGATGCTGAAGATGCTGAAGATCGAGGAGTTCGACAAGAGATATCCATCCGAGCTCTCCGGTGGCCAGCAGCAGAGAGTTGCAATAGCAAGAACGCTCGCACCAAGGCCGAAGGTACTCTTCATGGACGAACCTCTTTCCAACCTCGATGCGAAGCTGAGACTTGAGATGAGAATTGAGCTGAAGAGACTTCACACCGACACCGATTCCACCTTCGTCTACGTTACCCATGACCAGCTCGAGGCCATGACCCTCTCCTCGAGAATCTGCCTCATCAAGAATGGATTGCTGCAGCAGTTCGATCCTCCGATGGAGACCTACTCCAACCCTGCAAACCTATTTGTTGCAGACTTCGTAGGAAACCCATCGATGAACTTCATCCCTGCAAAGGCAAAGATCACCGGCGAGAAGACTGCAGAGGTCTCCTTCTTCGGAAAGAACTTCCTCTTTACCAGCGAAGCACCACTTGGAGAGCTGAAGGGCGAAGCTGTCATCGGTATCAGACCTGAGTTCATCCACCTTGAGAAGGGCTCGATGAAGGGCAAGGTCTACGGTACACTGCCAGCTGGTATGGAGACTACCGTAAAGCTCATAATCGACGACTATATCCTCACCTCCGTGAAGTTTGGCAACGTCGACTACAAGCTCCACTCGGAGATGAACTACTCCATCGAAGGGAACGGCATAATCCTCTTCGACAAGGAGAGCACAATGAATATCGGCAAGGGTACTCTTACCCTCGCTTGATGAAAGAGATTTCACGATACTTAGGGAACTGGGAAACCAGTTCCCTTTTGTTTTTATCTATCGATCGATAAGCAGCTTCTATATCCAGCTGACTGCGTAGAGAGGAACATTCTTCATGGTTTCCTGCTCTATATACTTCAGAGCCGAGAATCTTATTGCAGTCCTTGGGGTAAATTTATCTATATACGCCTTCAAGCGCTGAGATCTCACATTTCCAGATGCCTTTACCTCTATTGGAACAATTTCCGAATTCTTCTGAATCAGAAAATCCTGCTCGAAAGAAGTAGATTCAGTACCATAATAATAAGGAGTACAGTCTGTATCAGAGATCAGCTGCTGGAAAACATACTGTTCGCTGAGTGCGCCCTTGAATTCCACAAATATAGAATCACCCTCAAGAATGACCTTCTCATCCAATTCGCTCATCGCTCCAAGGAGACCCGTGTCGAGAAAGAACAACTTGAAGGAAGATAGATCCACATAGGCCTTGAGTGGGAACATTGGCTTTTTTACCATATGTACCTTATATACAAGCCCGCTATCCTGAAGCCATTGGATAGCAATCTCGAATTCTTTTTGTCGTGCACCCTTCTTGATTTTTCCAAAAAAGAATTTTCTATTCTCCTTTGCAAGCTGCATTGGGATGGAATCCCAGACCATATTGATTCTTGGCAGTTCTGAAGCTTTTGTATGTTTTCCAAAGTCTCCTCTATACTGAGCAACAATATCGGACTGTATCGAACGGACCTCTGCATAGTTTCGATTCTTGCGAAAGGCTTCGACTACTGCGGGCATACCTCCAACGAAAAGATAATTTCTTAGCCAGAACAGATACTTTTCATGAAACAGATTGGTGATTTCAGGATTCTTTGACTCAAGTCCCTCCTCCAGAGCGCCCTCCTCCATTGCTAGCAGGAATTCCCTAAAGTTCAAAGGATATAGCTGCATCATCTCCACCTTTCCAACAGGAAATGAGACTCCTTCATGAAGTGCAACACCAAGCGATGACCCTGCAGCAATTATGTGATACTCCGGCATCTCTTCACAGAAAGCTTTGAGCGATTCAAGTACCCTTGGAGAATCCTGGATTTCATCGAAGATGATAAGAGTATCATCTGGCTTGATATCTACACCGGACTCTATTTTCAGACTCAGGATAATACGCTTCAAGTCAAAATCCGAATCGAAGATTGCTGATGCTCTTCTATTGTTGAAAAAGGAGATATAGGCAGTCTTTGCATAATTCAATCGCCCAAACTCCTTCATGAGCCACGTCTTCCCGACCTGTCTTGCACCCATGAGGAGCATAGGCTTTCTATTTGGCCTTTCTTTCCATGCCTTAAGTGTCTCCATCGCAAAACGTCTCATATCGGCCCTCCTTCGAATTATACACTTTTCAAGACCTGATATAGATCGAAATATACATTTTTTAGGACCTAATTCAATAAATTTTCAACACTTTTTAAGACCTAATTTTATTCAAACTTAACACTTTTTAGGACATAATGAACAATCACAAAGAAAGATTTTCCTATTCACCAAGTACCTCTTGGAGTCTTTCTCTATCTAAAATTTCTATAATAGGGGGCCTATAGGCTATCATTCCCTCACTCTCCAGTCGCTTGATCTCTCTATGGAGCGAGGTTCTTGAGACATTCATCACAAGAGCCCACTTCGAGACCGATTCCGGGATTATCACACTGCTTCTTCCTCTCTGCCTCGTCTGCATCAGAAGATAGAAGGCAATCTTCTGGGCAATTCCGCTGTAGCTCATCAGCTCAAGTCTCTGCTGGAGCATGTAGGTAGTGGAAGCGAGCCCTGTCATGAAGTTCTCGAGGATGTGCACATTCCTCTGCATAAGCGCAACGAGTTCGTCTCTTTTCAGCATCAGCAGAGTTACAGGCTCGAGAGCTACAATATCACAGGGATAGACCTGTATTGATGAGAACACAGCGGCAGGTCCAACAAGATCTCCTGGCCTTCTTAGAGACACATTCACCTGATTACCATTAGGAAAAGTCTTCTGTGCCTCAGCAAAGCCTTCAAGGATTATCCCGACAATCTCTGCCTTTTCCATCGCATGGACTATTGTCTCATCCTTTGAATACGTCCTTATCTCGTGATCCGTCTCCCCTATTATCCTCTCCACCTCGGATACTGGAATCCCTTTGAAGAGAGAACACTTTGCAAGAACTGAACAGTCCATATCGCCTCCAGGAAAATGATAACCCATCACCCTGACAATGTGTATCTCCAGATACAGATTGCTGTTCGAAAATAGTCTATCTTTGAATCAGAAAGGAAACAGCAATGATAAGAAAGATAATCCACATCGATGAGGAAAAGTGCAACGGCTGCGGTCTCTGTGCAGACACCTGCCACGAGGGTGCAATCGAAATTGTAGATGGCAAGGCTAAGCTTGTCAGGGAGAGCTTCTGCGATGGCCTTGGCGACTGCCTACCTTCCTGTCCCACTGGAGCAATCAGCTTCGAGGAGAGGGAGGCACCAGAGTATGACGAAGAAGCTGTAAAGAGAGCAAAGGAGATTGGAAAGATGGAGGAAAGGCATCAGGGTGGCTGTCCAGGTTCAAGGATGGCACAGTTCAATAGAGAGGAGACAGAGACGGTACAGAACACAGGAAGCGTCTCGCACCTTGCGCAGTGGCCCTGCCAGCTGAAGCTCGTACCGGTCACAGCCCCATTCTTCGATGGAGCAAGGCTTCTCGTTGCAGCAGACTGCACAGCCTACGCATATGCAAACCTGCATGAGGATTTCATGAGGGGCAAGGTCACTATCATAGGATGCCCGAAGCTCGATGCTGTCGACTATACTGACAATCTTGCTGCAATTATTGCAAACAACGACATCAGAAGTGTGACGATCGTCCGCATGGAGGTCCCATGCTGTGGAGGTCTGCAGAGGGCTGCAGAGAATGCACTGAAGAGAAGCGGGAAGTTCATCCCATGGCAGGTTGTTACGATTTCAAGAGACGGTAGAATTCTGGACTGAGGAGGATAATATGAGCTACGAAAACTGGAAGAACAGAACAGATTCGTTCAAGAGGATCGATGTAAGAGGCATACAGGGAAACTTCTTCCCTGGCCTCAGAAAGCAGGCCGAGGCACTTCCTGAGGGAGAGGGACTTGAAATAGTCCAGTCCTTCGAGCCTATTCCTCTCTATGAGGTGATGGATGGCCTCGGATACGAGAGACACACAGAGCAGAGAGGAGATACAGAGTTCCACGTCTTCTTCTACCGCACTGTGGTAAAGGAGGCCGACAAGGATATTCCAATGAGGCCTGCTGCCCTTACAAATATGCCGCTTATCGACGAGAAGCTCGGAAAGATTGCAGTTGGATTCTGGGACCTCACCTGGAATGATGGGAACAGATTCCTCCCATACGAGACCAGACTTCTTCTCTCACTGACAAATGCAGTAGGAGCAGGCAGGATGAGACAGGCGACAAGGGAGCTTGTGAAGGCATACATCCACGGCCTCGACAGCAGGGCCCTCGACGATGTCTTCGAGCTATTTGCCTGGAACCAGGGAATCGGCTACTTCAGCTCCGAAATCGGGCCATCTACCCTCTTTTCGGCATACAAGACGATAAAGCACATGGAAGCACAGGGAAAAAAGATAGGAGAAATCTGCACGATGCTCAAAGAGAAGTTCGGCGAGAAGAATCCAGATGTGAAGGTCTGATACCTTTGCCATGCATTTGTCTCAGGGATGTTGCTTTTATCCACAGTCCATTGTGACCCAGCAGATTGAATGCTAGAATTAGGCAATTTCATTACAGGATGTGAATATGAAGAGAAGATTATTCGGAAGAACAGGAGTGGAAGTCTCTGAGATCGGTCTTGGAACCTGGCAGCTTGGAAGTGGCTGGGGTCGTCCATTCAATCATGATGAGGCGATGAGAATCCTCGAGGCCGCAGATGGAAACGATATCAACTTCATCGATACAGCCGATGTCTACAATGGCGGCGAGAGCGAGAAGGCAATCGGAGAGTACATCTCACAGCATCCGGACCGCTTCTACGTCACTACAAAGTGCGGACGCCGCCTCAAGCCCCATACTGCAGAGAACTACACTCCCGAAGCGATCAGGGGCTTTATAGAGGACAGCATCACAAGGATGAGGACAGATCACCTCGACATGGTACTTCTCCACTGCCCTCCTACTCCAGTCTTCCAGAGAGATGACATCTTTGCAGAGCTCGAGAAACTGAAGAGAGATGGGAAGCTAAGGGACTACGGTGTCAGCATCGAAAAGGTATCGGAAGGTCTCCAGGCTATGGAATATGGCATCTCTGCAATAGAAGTAATCTTCAACATGTTCCGCCTGAAGCCTCTCGATGAGCTTTTCGGAAGAGCAAAGGAGAACAATGTCGGTATAATCGCACGTGTTCCACTGGCAAGCGGGCTTCTCACAGGCAGATATTCAAAGGATACGACCTTCGTGGAGAAGGATCATCGCTTCTTCAACAGAGAGGGAAAGTCCTTCGACAAGGGAGAGACCTTCTCGGGTGTTCCATATGAGCTGGGACTCGAATGTGCCGACGAACTGAAGAGAATCTTCAGGACCGATGACCTTGCACCTATCGCAATAAGATGGATACTGATGCATGAGGAAGTAAGCACTGTGATTCCGGGTGCAAGCAGGGTCCAGCAGCTTCTGGACAACATAAAGGCCTCCGATCTTCCACCTCTTGCAGAGGATGAGATGAAGATGGTGACTGAGCTCTACGACAGAAAGCTCAGAGAGATAATCCACCCACAGTGGTGAAAGAGCAAACGCCTCCAGAGATAACTCTGAAGGCGTTTTTCTTCATGTAAGTGAATATGCCCTATCAGCCCTTCTGGCCTTCAAGCATATCGAGGACCCACTTCGGAGCCAGCTCAGGAAGAGGTCTTCCACTCTGCTTGCACTCTGTGTACTCGGCGATCTTAACTCGTCTCTTCTGCTCGTAGGAGTCCTTCTCCTCGGCCCTGTCCAGGACCTCGTTGATTATCTCCCTGGGAACAACAGTGACGCCATCCGCATCTCCAAGTACAAGATCGCCAGGATTGACCTTAACACCTGCACATACTACAGGTACATTGATCCTTCCAGGCCCGATCTTGCTGGGCCCGCGCTGCATGTAGCCTGTCGAGTAGACAGGAAATCCCATCTTCTTGAGCCCCACTCTATCTCTGACAGCACCGTCGACGACGAGTCCTTCGAGGCCTACAGCCTTTGCAGCCCCACCGATCAGATCGCCCAGATATGCGCGCTCCCTGCACCCACCTCCTGCAATCACAAGGACATACCCCTCGGATGCGGAGTAGATTGCAACATGGATCGGGAAGTTGTCCCCGTCCTTTGTCTCGACGGTAGCTGCGGTCCCAACAATCTTCGTATTCTCATCGATTGGAAGCATGTCGGCAGACATGCAGCCATCACCTGGATAGCCCAAGCCCTTCATGCCATCTGCAAGCTCGGCAGAACCGAACTTCGATGCACGTTCAATGATCGTCCTGTCAAGAAGTGCTGGGAAGCTGTTGTACTCTGGCATACTACTTGATGACTCCTATCTCTTTGTAATACTTCTCTGCACCTGGGTGGAGATCTGCGATTACAGAACCGACGATGTTGTTCGGATCGAGGTCCTTGAAGAAGCTGTGAGCCTTTACAAGACTCTGCTTACTGTCGTACATGGCCTTTACGAAGTTGTATGCGACATCTTCAGGTACGTTCTTGTTGCAGAAGACTGTTGTCCAGTTGCCGACTGTCTTGACGTCCTTGTCGAGTCCCTTGTAGGTTCCAGCAGGAATCACCATTGGAGACTGCTCTGTGAAGGTCTTGCAGAGGAAGTCGATCTGTTCCTGTGTAAGCTCGACGATATCGAAGTCGCCAGTTCCATAGATATCGGCCATCCAGGCAGCACCGAGTCCGGTTGCATCGAGGATTGCATCTACCTGACCGGTCTTCAGACGGGAAGCGGCCTGTGTGCGGTTTCCGCTGTACTCGAGAGTTACCTTGTCAAGAGGGATTCCGAGAGCTGGGAGAGCCTTCTTTGTGAATGCCTCTACACCATCACCTGCAACGAGACATTCGAGCTTGAGGCCCTCGAGCTGCATGATGTTGGTAACGCCCTTGTTCTTTCTGACGAGAACATGAAGTGGAGTTGCGTTGTAGTTGACGAGAGTTCTGATGTTCTCGGTCTTGGCATCCTTGAAGGAACCGGTTCCTTCCCATGCCTCTGCAACTGTAGAAGCCTGAGCCATACCGAAGCTCAGCTCACCGTCGTTTACAGCACCGGCATTGTATGCAGAGCCACCACTTGCCTGAGCTGTGATGCTGAGTCCGGTCTTGTCCATGACAGCACCGGCCATTGCAGCACCCATCGTGAAGAAGTTTCCACCGAGAGAAGCGGTACCAAGGCTGTAAACCTTTGGAGCTCCTGCTGCCTCTTCAACGCCATTTGCGAAGACCATGCCACATACCATGGCCATTACCAAAAGTGCAGTAAAAACCTTTTTCATAAGTTTTTATTCCTCCTTTTCTGTGTTCTATGTATCAAACTGCAGTACCGACTGCAGAATTCTTCCTGCTTCTGTATCCGATGTACATGAATGCGATCAATGCGGCTCCCAGGACAAGTCCGATCAGAGAGACCAGGCCGTGCGGCCAAATGAGCAGAATTGCAAGTGCGATGAACATCAGTCTCTGTTTCCTGTCCACCGATTCGAAGAAGGCACCCTCGAAGGCTGCTGCAACGAATACAAGACCCACTGCTGTCACGAAGAAGCTGTAGAAGGTGTTGGCAAAGTTGACAGAGCCCGAAAGCAGCAGATCAGGGATGTAGACAAAGATGAATGGGACGATGAATCCGGCAATTGCGAGCTTCATCGACTGGAAGCCTATCCTGTTCGGATTTCCACCTGAAAGGCCGGCAGCTGTGTATGCACCGGTTGCCACTGGTGGTGTGATCGTGGACATGCAGCCGTAGTAGAAGACGAAGAGGTGTGCCGGAAGCAGCTCCAGGCCGATCATCGTGAGTGCAGGTGCTGCAGAGATACTTGCAAGCACGTAGGCTGCAGAGGTAGGAAGTCCCATACCGAGGATGATTGCGACAAGCGCGGTCAGCAGCAGAGTGAGGAACTTGATTCCACCGGTCAGGTTGAAGATCATCCTGGCAAGTGTCATTGTGATGCCAGTCAGAGAGAAGGTACCAACGATGACACCTACAACTGCAGTGGCGACACCGATCGACATGGCAGTGCGGGAAGCTCCTGTAAGCACCTTGACTATCTTGTTGAGATCGAGTCTGGTCTCCTTCTTGAAGAACGAGATCACGATTGCACAGACAATACCACCCCAGAAGGCCGAGAAAGTAGGTGTGTAGCCCATTAAGAGCAGTACGACGATTCCGACCAGAGGAAGCATCAGATATGACCTCTTTGCAAGGTCGATCCAGGCTGCCTTCTGGACACCGCTTCCCTGCAGGCCTCCCTTGATTGCCCTGAAGTGGACTGTGAAGAATACACTTACATAGTAGAGCAGAGCCGGAAGCAGTGCTGCGATTGCCAGCTTGATATATGGGATGCCGAGAGTATCGGCAAGCATGAATGCAGTTGCACCCATTACAGGTGGGAGAATCTGGCCACCAGCAGAGGCGGCACACTCAACTGCACCTGCGAAGTTGTTGTCGTAGCCGACCTTCTTCATCAGCGGGATGGTGAATGCGCCGGTGGTTGCGACATTTGCAGAGGTCTCGCCACTGACCATGCCCATCAGGGAGCTGGAGAGGACTGCGACCTTTGCAGGTCCACCGGAGGAGTTTCCTGCCAGGGTGTTGGAAAGGTCGTAGAAGTAGTCTGCGATGCCTACCTCCTGAAGCAGTGCACCGAAGATAACGAAGACTACGATCGTCTCTGCAGAGACACCGAGTGCGAAGCCGAAGACACCCTCGCCTCCGAGCACGAGGTGGTTCATCACTCTCATCAGCGAGAATCTGTTGGTCCTGAGTGCGCCTCCGATATATGGACCGAACCAGATATATGCAAATACTATGAGAGAAAGTACTACGAGACCGCGGCTTGAGACCCTTCTCGAGCCCTCGTACATCAATATGACTATTCCAACAGAGAGTGCGACATCTATGGGCTTGCACCTACCTGCCATCTGGATGAGAATCCCATATCTGGAGTAGGACCAGACGAATACGACTACTGTCGCAGCGACCAGAAGGTAGTTGAGTATGCCGACAGAGTCCCTTCTCGAATTCGGCAGGAATGGAGTAAGCAGGAATACCATTACCAGTGAAAAGCCCAGATGGGCCAGCCTCAGCTGGTGAGGTGGCAGGATGATAATCTGGGATGCGCACAGGATGTGAAGCAGCATCCACAGTATTCCAACTACTGTAACAATGGTAAGCTCCAAACCTGTTAACTGGTTCCTGAAGCTGGTTCGGTTTGGTTTCTTTTCCTTTGCCATATCATTCTCCATTGATTCTTTTCTTCATGTATTCCACTATCCCACCTGATGATAGTATCTGGCCGAGCTTTCCGGAAAATGGTGGGAAGCTGAACTTCTCACCCGTCTCCTCCAAAGTCACCGTGATAGCCTCATCATCCATATGGATAGCTATTTCAGAGCCTTCAGTGATGCTGGAGGTATCCATTTCGATCACAAGTATTCCGTTGTTGACTGCGTTGCGGTAGAAGCTTCTTGCGAAGGATTTTGCGATGACAACAGAAAAACCTGCACTCTTCACGACCTGGGCAGCGACCTCCATCGCACTACCACATCCGAAGTTCTCTCCGGCAACCAGCACCCTGGGTCCACTGAGAAGCGAGTAGAAGCCTGGACGGATATCCTCCATCATGAAGGAGACAAGTTCTTCTGGATCGATAGTGTCCTTCTTCCTTCTGCTCGGAATGATGTAGTCTGTATTGATATTGTCGCCAAAGCACCAGGCCCTTCCTCTGGCATCAAGCATCCTGAACCTCCCATAGGACCACTTTGCCCTCCAGCGCACTTGCCGCTACTGTCACCGGTGAAGCCAGATATATCTCCGACTTTGCATTGCCCATCCTGCCTATGAAGTTCCTGTTTGCAGACGACAGTACTCTCACTCCATCCCTTGGAGTTCCGGGGCTGCTTCCACAGCATGGTCCACAGCCTGGAGGAAGTATCATCGCACCCCTTTCAAGAAGAGTCTGCACATAGCCACGCCTTGTCATCTCGAGGTAGACCTCCCTTGAGGATGGAATGACGAGAGTCTCGACAGCAAATTTCCTGTCGCTTTCTCTCAGGACCCTGTCCACAAGCTCGAAATCGCTGATCCTTCCATTCGTACAGGTCCCGATCAGGGCCATTCCGATTTCCATGCCAAGGCAGTTTTCTGCAGGAACTGCATTGTCTGCAGTGCTGGGCAGTGAAATCATAGGAGGAACACTCGAAATGTCTATCTCTATCCTTTCGATATATGAAGCATCCTCATCACCATGGACTATATTCGAAGTATCGATGCCACGAAGCTTCATGTACTCGACGGCCCTTTCATCCACATCCATCACAGCGCACTTCGCACAGGACTCAGCCGAGAGGTTGCAGATCGTCTTCCTGTCGTCCATCGACAGAGAGGAGATGCCCTTTCCATGGAATTCGAGGGAGCGGTAGTTGGCTCCGTTTCCTCCGATCATGCGAAGAAGATACAGTGCGACATCCTTACCTGTCACACCAACTCTGAGAGAACCATTCAGATCGACCCTGATAGTCTCTGGGACCTTGAACCAGAGCTCGCCATCCACGAGGCAGGAGGCAAGGTCACTTGCGCCTATTCCGATTCCGAGGCTTCCGAGATAGCCATAGGTAGTCGAGTGGGAGTCACAGCCTACAAGGAGTCTTCCGGGAGCGATCAGTCCAAGCTCATCGACTACCTGATGCGCAATTCCTCCACCAGCCTCGACAAGGCGGATGCCGAATCTTCTGCAGAAGTCGTAGAGCATCTGCTGAAGTCCTGCGACCTTCGAGTTAGGACATGGAACATAGTGGTCTATTATCGCAACTGCACTGTCAGGTCTTGCGACACTCCTGCCACCCATCCTGCCAAAATAATCTATGGCAAGCGGGCCTGAGGCATCGTTCATCATGACTACATCGACCTCTGCCATGACGATATCCCCACTTCTGACCTCTCTGTGGGCCTTGCTGCTGAATATCTTCTCCGCTACAGTCCTTTCCAAGGTCACTCCCCTTTCAGAGCCTCTCGATATGCTCTGATGAAGGCTCCAGTACCCTTGCCCATGCAGGAGGCAAAGCCCATATCCTCCATGGTGCACTCAATGGCACTGAAAAGCTGCAGATAGTCCTCTGCATAGCAGTAGCCCATGTGGGCAATCCTCACGAGCCTGTCTGCTGTCTCATTGAGACCTGCACCCATCCTGAGCTTGAACTCAGTGCATACGGTAGAGACCAGCTTCTTTGCCGACATGCCATCTGGTACGGTTGCAACTGTCAGAGAATCAGAACGGAATTCGCACTCATGTGGGTAGAGCTCGAAGCCTAGCGATGCAAGAGCGGCCTTTGTGCCGAGCGAAATCGCATGGTGCCTTCTGAAGACATTCTCAAGCCCCTCCTCCTTCATCATATTCAGCGCCTCGTGGACTGACATCACTATGCTGACAGGTGTGGAGCCCGGGGTCTCTCCCTTGCTTGCAAGACTCTTCTTTATATCCACAAGGTCGACATAGAAATCCCTGTGCGGATTTGCCTCTGCGGCCCTCATTGCCCTGTCATTGGCAGCGACGAAGCTGAGACCTACTGGGGACATGAGCCCCTTCTGGGAAGCAGTTGCAACTGCATCGATCGACCACTCGTCCATCCTGAATGGCATACAGCCAAGTGCACTCACATTGTCCACGACAAAGAGAGCATCGAGCTTCCTTGAAAGCTTTCCCATATCCCAGACTGGATTGACAACACCGTTCGAAGTGTCATTGAAGACGGATACAAGGGCAGTTGCATTGAAATCGACCATCACCCTTTCAAGCTCCTTGAGATCCACTGCTGTATCCCAGCCCTTGAAGACCTCCAGACAGGTAAAGCCGACCTTCTTCATGGCAGAAGCGGCCATCTCGCCGAACTTTCCATTGACGACGCAGACTATCCTGTCCTTCTCCTTGTTGAATACACTGTTGAAGATGCCCTCCATGGCACCGCGTCCTGTCGTATGGACCGGAAGGATGTCCGACGAGGTACCGAACAGTGGCCTCAGCCCTTCGATCGTCTCCTTCATGACCTCTCTGAATGCCGGAGTCCTGTGATGGAAGCTTCCCAGCATTGCTGCAGCATAGACCCTTTCAGGAATATTGACCGGTCCTGGAGTGAACAGTTTTTCGTTTCTTTCCATGTGTATTTCTGTCATATACAATCCTCTGTACTTTATGCAATTATCAGCCTAATTGTATTCTTTTTTAATGTTAGATTGCGCACAATCTGCTGTCAAGTTTTTAATCCCACCCCTATTGGAATGCATGTTATTACTACATTTTCCAACTTATTGAAGAAAAATTGTCCATTTTACCTCTTTTTTATGTACAAAAATGTTGTACAATATTGCATATTCAATTTTGTTCATAATTGTTTCAGGAGAGATTAATGAAGAAACAATACAGTACCAATGACATCTACAGCTTCATCGCAGAGAAGATAACCACAGGAAAGTATCCATCCGGCTATCGCCTGGTGGAGAACGATATCGCGACAGAGTTCGGAGTAAGCAGGACTCCGGTCCGCCTTGCAATCGAAAAGCTCGTCTCCGAAGGCCTTGTCAGGCATATTCCAAACAAGGGAGCAGTAGTCAGGCAGATGTCCGTAGATGATATAAGGGGCCTCTATCAGCTCAGGGAGGTCAGCGAGGGGCTGGCTGCCAGGCTTGCTGCACAGAGGTGCACCGACAAGGATATAGAGAACATGAATGCCATCCTGAAGGAGATGGATGAGGTTCTCGAAGCGGACAACATCCACCAGTACTATGTGCTCTGTGGAAAGATACACCACTACATATTCAACATGACAGGCAACGACTTCATCATAGACTTCATCGGGAGGATCTATACGATCACATCCCGCTACCACGTTGCAGTACTATACATTCCGGGCCGCTCTCTTGGATCCATCGAGGAGCACCACAAGGTCGTAGAAGCAATTGCAACAAGAGATGGAGACCTTGCCGAGGCGACGATGAAGGAGCATGTGAGAAAGAGCGGCTCCTTCTATAACAATCCTGAGATACTAAGCTCACTGCAGGCGCTTTCCAGGATCGACTGGAACAGGTCCTGAGATAGCAAATGGACACTTTACTGCTGTGTGCTGGCAGTATCCATTATAGAATTTGATGGATGGGGTTCGAGATGGATGGAATCGAAAGAAGAGGCATGAGCATACTATTTCCGGGGGATAGCTACGAGAAATGCACACCACTTTCGGATGTTGCACTGCACGACCTTGGCCTTGACACCATAGCAGAGCATATCTCTGAAAAGAGCAGCGAGCAGTGTCTTGTTCTCAGTGTAATGTCACGGATATCGGGCGAGAGTGCTCTTTCAGAGTACAGGATGGATATCTTCGAGGACATCTACCACAATCCTGATTTCAGGAACCGGATGCTGAAGATACTGGACAAGATCGACTTTCTCCGCGATTACGGCAGCTTCAGAAGGGACAGCGAGGAGGCAACCGGGACCTGGGACCTTGTGCACAGACTCGAGGAGATAAGGGACTACATAGGCTATGTGGAGGCCCTACAGGATTGTCTTTCGGATGCCCAGCTGAAATCCAAGGGACTCAGGGATCTGAAGACCCACATCGACAGGATATATCACGATAGTGGCTTTGAAGAACTCAAGAAGGATATTGCAGCTCTGAAGGCCACCACCTCGAGCCTCAGGAGCGTCACGCTTGGCGTGAACCTCAACGAGCGCTTCGAGGCGAAGGAGATCGGGGTCATATCCATAAACAGCAAGGAGTTCTCGAGGTCGACCATCCTTGACAATCTCACAGCCAGGATATCGAGAAGGGATATGATAGCACCGGATACAGAGTGGGATGGCACGATGCGCTTTTCACCCTTCTCGACCGACAAGGGGAACGAGGACCTCGTGCTTGGTCTGGCAACTGCCAGGGCGATGATGATGAATCCTGTAATGATGATGAGTCTTGCGATGGTCTCGGAGAGAGACATGGCAAGGGATGTGACGAGCCACATGGACAGGGTCGCAGACCACATGCTCGTGCAGACGTCGAAGAAGCTGAAGGATGTGCTCTCCAAGTACGTGGGCCTCTCGATCATGAACATAACCTCTCTGATTCCCGAGTTCATCTACTATGTCAGGTGGGCCGAGTATATTGAGAAGCTGGAGAAAAATGGCCTTGTCTTCTCGAAGGCATCCCTCCTTGCTGAGAACCAGGAGGGCCTCAGGATGAGAGCGAGAGGCTTCTACAATCTGAAGCTTGCAGCTGCCATGCAGAAAAGAGAGGAGACGATCGTGAAGAACGACCTTGACTTCGACAGGGAGAGGAACCTCTACATACTTACTGGCGCAAACCGTGGTGGAAAGACGACTGTCACGCAGGCGATCGGCCTTCTCTATCTGCTTGCACAGGGAGGCATCTTCGTACCAGCAGAGAGCTTCAGCTTCTCTCCAGTCGATGCCATCTTCACGCACTACCCCGCAGACGAGGACAAGACACTGGACTATGGAAGACTCGGAGAGGAGTGCAGACGCTTTCGGGACATATTCTGCCAATGCACGCAAGAGAGTCTCCTGCTTCTGAACGAGACCTTCTCTACTACATCCTTCGAGGAGGGCTTCTTCATCGCACGCGATGCTGTGAGAGCACTTCTAAAAAAGGGCACGAGATGCATATACAACACTCATATGCACAAGCTGGCTGCAGATATCGATGCGATGAATAGTGATAGCTATTGGAAGGCATCCTCCCTGGTTGCACTCTCGGATGGAGAGGAACGCTCCTTCAAGGTCAAGGTCGCTCCCCCACAGGGCATGAGCTATGCGAAGGATATCGCAGACAGATATGGCGTCTCGTATGAGAAGCTGATGGAAAAAGCACATTGAACACAACTGGACAGAGTGTTGCTTTTCCTTGAATGGGCGAAAAAGGGGAATGCCTGCACCATTCAAATAGGATAGAATTCTAGCAATACAATAGGACAAGGAGAAACTACCATGAAATACGTATGCACAGTATGTGGCTATACCTATGACCCAGAAGTCGGCGATCCGGATAGCGGAATCGCACCAGGAACCGCATTCGAAGACATCCCAGATGATTGGGTATGCCCTCTCTGCGGAGTAGGAAAGGATATGTTCGAACCAGCAGAGTGAGTTCGACCATGACCATGTGGACGCTCAGGACTTCTGAGCGTCCATCTTTTTATCCTGCAGGAAACTGGGAATTTCAGTCCACATATCATACTGATGGCCCACTTTTCCTTGAAAAGAGTCGACATTAGTTTTGTAGCTGTTCTATTTACCGTGCTATAATACGCCACTAAAGAGGAAACTATGGAAAGAGAGAATTTCAAATCCAGGTTGGGGTTCCTGCTTGTAAGTGCAGGTTGTGCAATTGGTATAGGTAACGTCTGGAAGTTCCCATACGTAACTGGACAGAATGGTGGTGGCGTCTTCGTACTCTTCTACCTCATATTCCTTGTCATCATGGGGGCTCCGGTACTGTCGATGGAGCTGGCAGTCGGCCGAGCCAGCCGAAAGAGCATCATACAGGGATACGAGGAGCTCGAGCCGAAGAACTCCAAGTGGCATATTCACGGCTGGGTCTGTATCCTCGGCTGTCTTCTTCTGATGATGTACTACACGACAGTCTCCGGTTGGATGATCAACTACATATTCAAGTTCCTGATGGGCACCTTCACCTCCCCATCTATCTCCTCTGGCGATGTCTTCGGTGCAATGCTTGCAGATCCTGTCCAGATGACTGGCTTCATGTTCATCACAGTAGTCCTGGGCATCATCGTCTGCCGTCTCGGCGTCCAGAAGGGCATCGAGAAGATAACGAAGGTCATGATGATCGGCCTGATGGCACTCATCATGATCCTCGCAATCCACTCCATGATGCTCCCTGGCTCCTCGGCCGGTCTGAAGTTCTATCTTCTTCCGGACTTTGCAAGGGCAAAGGAGGCTGGACTTGGCAACATCATTACAGCTGCGATGAACCAGAGCTTCTTCACACTCTCTCTCGGTATCGGTGCAATGGAGATATTCGGAAGCTACATGTCAAAGAACATGAGCCTTGCAAAGGAGTCCTTCTCCATCATCGCTCTCGATACATTCGTCGCACTCGTGTCCGGTCTAATCATCTTCCCGGCCTGCTTCTCATTCTCCATCGAGCCGAATGCCGGCCCTGCACTCATATTCATCACACTTCCAAATGTGTTCATGAATATGGTCGGAGGAAGAATCTGGGGAACTCTCTTCTTCCTCTTCATGACCTTTGCAAGCTTCTCTACTGTAATTGCAGTCTTCGAGAACCTCATAGCAGCTGGAATGGACAACTTCGGCTGGGAGAGGAACAGGTCCTGTCTCATCTGGTTCTTCATAATCCTCATCGGAAGCATTCCTTGTGCACTGGGCTACAACCTGCTTTCGAACGTGCATCTGATCGGAGGACGCGATATTCTCGATTCCGAGGACTTCATCGTCAGCAACCTGCTGCTTCCTATCGGCAGCCTGATATTCCTCCTCTTCTGTGTCACCAAGTGGGGCTGGGGCTTCGATAAGTATGCTGAGGAAGCGAACACCGGAGACGGAATGAAGATAAGACCATGGATGAAGCACTACTTCAGATGGATTCTTCCGATCCTCATTGCAGTGATCATAATCCAGGGTCTGGTCTGATCCTCTATACGAAAAGAACGGGACTGTCGCTGGTGCGATGGTCCCGTTTCTGTTATCCAAGATACGGCTTCAGGTATTCAAGCAGCTCATCGTTGTTGAGCCTGTAGTGGAAGGCATTCAGCCCGACTGAGGCTGCAGAGTCAACATTGGCAGGCACATCATCGAAGAAGAAGGTATCCTTCCTATCGAAGCCCTCGCTCTCTATTATGTATTCGAAGAAGGCCTTCTCAGGCTTCGAGAAGTGAATCTCATGGGAAGCATACAGGTGATCGAAACCGGAAATCGGGCTTGGATCCATCGCCTTGAGATAGTCCCAGTGAGGTGCGAAGGTGTTCGAGCCGGTGACCACTCTGTGACCCTTCTCTCTCAGCATTCCGACAATCTTCTTGAGAGGTCTGTTCTCCTCGGGATGGTAGCAGGTGACCATTATGTTGTCATTCGAGAGGTCTATTTTGTACTTGTGCTCAAGCATCCTGTAGAAGACACCTACATCCAGATATCCATCCATCAGTGGCTTGTTGTAGTATTTCCAGTCCCTGAAGACCTCATCGAAGTCGAGAGAGTACTTTTCTGCGAACTCCTCTATTATCGGAGTATCGTATATCACTACACCGCCTACATCGAATATGAACAGCTTTCTTTCCATGGCACACTTCCTTTTCTATTCTCAGTCATTCCGATCATACCTTTATCCATAGCCCAGGCTGCCATCTGCATTATAGCAGGGCCAAGTGCATATTCCGCACGGCAAGCAGCCTCTTTATTGACAGTCCCTGCCTTCATTTTCATCTCATAGAAGCCAGTTGAAGGCCCAGAACAATCCAGAAGATTATCCATCATGATCGGCTTTCAATAAGACCTGCTGTCGTGGATACTGGCACCCGGAAACGAGTATAGCATGTAAATAGTATTGAAGCATTCAACTACTGTCAACAAATTAAGGGACTACAGCCCAAACCACATGTATTTCGTTTATACAGCTATAGATACCGATAATATCGCACAAGTTTCAGCACTATAGCACCAGGAGGGCAGTTCCTCTCTCCGGTTCTCGTCCGTATCCGCTGCTTCCTCATGGATTTTCAGGGCCTTGAATATCAGTCTCTGCCCCATGTCCATCACTGTGTACTGGTTTCTTTACCTACCTGTATAGGAGACCCTGGAGGACTGTCCTTCTCCAAGCAGTTTTCCTGAGCCATGGCAATTGAAGGGAGACTCAAGCATTGGTGTGTCAATAAGCAAAGAGGATAGGCCCAGAAAGCACTGAGTCCATCCTCTTTTGGTCGTCGATTAATAATCACATGATTATCCGTCTTCCGAATATCACTCCCACTCGATCGTCCCAGGTGGTTTCGAGGTTATGTCGTAGAGTACTCTGTTGACTCCACTTACTTCGTTGCAGATTCTGGAAGCACACCTCTGCATGACCTCGTATGGCATCCTGTACCAGTCGGCTGTCATCGCATCCTCGCTTGTGACTGCACGGAGAGTGCATACCTCTCTGTATGTTCTTCCATCACCCTGGACTCCCACACTCTTTACAGGCAAGAGGTCGGCAAGTGCCTGCCAGATCTCCTTGTAGAGGCCTGCTTTCCTTATCTCCTCGATGAAGATGGCATCCACCTCTCTGAGTGTATCGAGTCTCTCCTTTGTTATCTCGCCGATGCACCTTACTCCAAGTCCTGGACCTGGGAATGGGTGTCTGTCAACAAGCTCTTCAGGAAGACCAAGCTCTCTTCCGAGATCTCTGACCTCATCCTTGAAGAGCTCCTTCAGTGGCTCGAGCAGCTCCCACTTCAGATCCTCTGGAAGTCCACCTACGTTGTGGTGGCTCTTGATGGTCGCAGAGGGGCCACCGGATGGAGACCTTGATTCGATTACATCCGGATACAGTGTTCCCTGGGCCAGGAAATCTATCTTCCCGCACTTCCTTGCCTCGTTATAGAAGGTATCGACGAAGAGCTTTCCGATTATCTTCCTCTTTGCTTCTGGCTCCGAAACACCCTTGAGTGCTGTGAGGAATGCCTCTTCTGCATCTGCATACTGGAGTCTCATGTTGAAGTGCTTTCCAAAGAGGTCGAGGACATTCTGTGCCTCGTTCTTCCTCAGAAGGCCGTTGTTGACGAAGACGCATACCAGCTGGTCTCCGATGGCCCTGTGGATGAGGACTGCTGCGACCGAGGAGTCTACACCACCGGAAAGACCGCAAAGTACCTGCCTGTCCCCTACTATACTTCTTATCCTCTTGACCTCATCCTCGATGAAGGAACCCATGTTCCAGTCAGCAGAGGCCTTGCAGATTCTCAATACGAAGTTCTTTATCATGGTGAAGCCATCGTGGGAGTGGACCACCTCTGGATGGAACTGTACTCCGTAGAACCTCTTCTCGTCGTTCTCTATCACAGTATATGGACAGTTCGGAGTCGAACCTGTCCTCCTGAAGCCCTCAGGCATCGCATCGACGCTGTCTCCATGGCTCATCCAGATCTGGCTGAGCTTGGGAACTCCGAAGAGAAGCCTGCTTGTCGAATCAACGATATCGAGATGTGCAAAGCCATACTCCTTCTTCTCCGGGCAGTCGACATGGCCACCAAGGCAGGTGCTCATCACCTGAAGGCCATAGCAGATGCCGAGGATTGGAATGCCCAGCGAGAAGATATCCTGGTCGGGTCTTGGCGATCCCTCGTCGCCGACAGAGCATGGACCACCGGAGAAGATGATGCCGACAGGCTCCATCTTCCTTATCTCCTCGGCACTTGTCGTATAGGGAACGATAATGCTGTAGACGCCTGCCTCTCTGACGCGGCGTGCAATGAGCTGGCTGTACTGGGCACCGAAGTCGAGTACCAGGACAGTATCATGTTTTGCCTTCTGCACTATATCCTCCTGGAAAAATCCACTTCATATTAATGCAGAGAAAAAAATCTAGTAAATATTCATTGCAGAATTTCTTTGTTTTTTTGGCATATTTCAACCGGAGAAGAAGATAATAATGGTTGCAGTCATTCAGTTCCAGAACGCTATCTTACTTGTAAATGGCAATAAGTATCTGTAACATCAAGGCATGAGCGATGAGAAGAGAGTAGCAGATCCTGTAAGGAAGATAGAGAACAGCATCCTGAAAGTATACAGGAGCAGACTCTGGGCTCCCTTCATCAATGCGGTGAAGCAGTATGAGCTGATCCAGGAGGGAGACAGGATCGCTGTCTGCATCTCCGGAGGAAAGGATTCGATGCTCATGGCAAAGCTCATGCAGATGCTCTGCCGCTATTCCGACTTTCCATTCTCGGTCGAATACCTTGTGATGGACCCGGGCTACAACAAGGAAAACAGAAGAAAGATAGAAGACAATGCAAGGCTTCTCGGTATCCCGATCACTGTCTTCGAGACCAATGTATTCGAGGTCGCGAACATGCAATTGAAGTACCCCTGCTATCTCTGTGCAAAGATGCGACGCGGCTATCTGTACAGGAATGCAAAGAACCTTGGCTGCAACAAGATCGCACTTGGACACCATCTGAACGATGTGATAGAGACTGTCCTGATGGGAATGTTCTACTCCTCCCAGATCCAGACGATGCCTCCAAAGCTCCACAGCAGGAACTTCGAGAAAATGGAGCTTATACGCCCACTCTACTGCATCAGGGAGGATGATATCATCGCCTGGAGGAACTACAACGGCCTCGACTTCCTGCAGTGCGCCTGCAGTTATACTGAAAGGAACGAGAATGGAGAGAACGAGAGCAAGAGGAAGGAGATCAAGGAGCTTATCAGGACATTGAGACGGACAAATCCCGATATCGAGGAGTCCCTCTTCAACAGCGTCCACAACGTCTCCATGACAACCTTCCCCGGCTACAGGCTCTCGGATGGAAAGCACTCCTTCCTGGAAAAGTACTGAAGCTTTTTTCTTTCGAGAAAAGGACTTGAATATTATCCGTTTTGGTAGTTATATATAATCAAAACAATGCAACAAAACGCAACAATTGGAGGCACTATGCACCACGACTACGAGTATATCATCCACAATGATGGCTCTCTCGAGAAGAAGGACCAGAGACTTGCAAAGGAGCTCTTCTCGATCGAGCATGCAAGGGATGCAAGAAAGTTCCACAGGCAGATTCCAGGCTACAGGATGACCCCGCTTGAATCCCTTCCGAATCTGGCATCGATGCTCAAGATCGGAGGAATCTACATAAAGGACGAGGCACAGCGCCTCACACTGAACTCCTTCAAGGTGATGGGTGGCTCCTATGCCGTCTACCGCTTCATCAAGAAGTATCTCGGCGCCGAAGACAGGGACCTCTCCTTCTCCTACCTCACAAGCGATGAGTGCCATGAAAGGCTCAAGGATGTCGTATTCTGCTCTGCGACCGATGGAAACCACGGCAGAGGGCTTGCCTGGGCGAGCATGGTCCTTGGCCTGAAGTGCCACATCTATGTCCACAAGGATACGAGCAGACCGAGAATCGAGGCGATCAGGCAGTATGGCGCCTCCATAACGATAGTCGATGGAAACTACGATGATGCTGTAAGACGTGCAGCAGAGGATGCTGAAAGGAATGGCTGGTATGTCGTCTCCGATACCTCCTGGGACGGCTATACAGAGATTCCGACCTGGATCATGCAGGGCTACACATCCATCCTGCTCGAAAGCCAGGAGCAGCTTGCAGGACTTGGAATCATACGTCCGACCCACGTTGTCGTCCAGGCTGGTGTCGGTGCACTTGCTGCCTCTGTAGTCGGCTTCTACACTGCACTCTTTCCAGAAAACCCACCAGTTTTCATCGTAGTCGAGCCGGACAGGGCCGCCTGCATCTACGAATCGATAATGATAGGTGATGGAAGGCCGCACTCTGTGAAGGGAGATCTCGAGACGATAATGGCAGGTCTTGCCTGCGGAGACCCATCTCCGATCGCATACGAGGTTCTCAGGGACAATGCGGACATCTTCATCCGCTGTCGCGACTATGTTGCAGCAAGAGGAATGAGGATACTCTCCTGCCCTCTCAAGGGAGACCCCTTCGTGATCTCCGGAGAAAGCGGAGCTGTCCCACTTGGAATCCTCTACTCACTGCTTTCAGAGGCCGAGGATCCAGAGCTCAAGAAGGCTCTCAGGCTCGATAGCGATTCGATGGTCTTCATGATAAACACAGAGGGCAATACGGACCCTATCGATTTCAGAAGAATAATCTGGGATGGACAGGATCAGGTACCGAAGGAATACAGGACAAAGGTCTGATATATCAAATGACCTCTGCAGTGCAGAGGTCATTCTGTTTCAGAGCGCTTCGAGAGGTGGAAGTCTGTCGTACTCCTCTCTGATCGCATTCTCGACTCTTGTATGGAGATCCTTGAGCTCCTCTTCGCTCATATCCTTTGTCTCGATCGGGTCGAGGAATCTTACATATACATCGTGTCTTCTGAGGTCCTGCACATTCTCGAAAAGCGCCCTGGTTCCCTTGACAACTACAGGAACTATCGTGGCACCTACTCTCGTTGCCATCTTGAAGGAGCCGGCCTTGAACTCGTGGATGCATCCATCCTTGCTTCTCGTTCCCTCCGGGTAGATAGTCATCGAGTGGCCATTCTTGAGATACTCGCTTCCCTTCAGAATTGCCCTTATCGAGTTCTTCGGGCTCTTCCTGTCGAGGTAGACGCTTCCGAACTCGTAGAAGTATGCGTTGATGAGAGGAATCTTCCTTACCTCCGTCTTTCCGATGAATCCGGTCTCAAGCTTCCTCGTCCAGACCAGAGAGACGATATCGAGCATGCTCTGGTGGTTGCCGATGTAGCAGTAGCACCTGTTCCTGAAGTCGAGCTTCTCCTGGCCTGAAACGTGCATCCTTGCTCCGATAAGAGTCATTACCAGGAAGGCAAGCAGTCTTACCATGATGTAGTAGATGTCTGCCTCCAGCCTCTTCAGCTTCAGCTTTGAAAGGATGAAGTATAGAGGAAAGAGGATAAGAGAGAGTGTCATCACCGGTACCACGATGACGATAGGCAGGAAAATTCTTATATATTTCTTCATAGCTCGTCCTTTTTGATGTTGTACAGTCTGGCGTAGGTACCACCTGCACCGAGCAGCTCGCTGTGCGTTCCGCTCTCCACTACTTTACCCTTCTCGATGACATAGATGCAATCGGAATCGATTATAGTGGACAGCCTGTGCGCTATCACGATGGAGGTCCTTCCCCTTGAAATCCGGTTGAAGGCCTCCTGAATCATCGCCTCGCTCTCTGTATCAAGGGAGCTTGTGGCCTCGTCGAATACGAGGATCGGCGGGTTCTTCAGGAATACTCTTGCAATCGAGATTCTCTGCTTCTGTCCACCAGAAAGCCTCGTTCCCCTCTCTCCGACCTCGGTGTCCAGGCCCTTTGGAAGTGATGCGACGAAGTCGTAGAGGTTCGCGACCCTGAGCGCCTCCCACAGCTCCTCGTCGGTCGCATCGACCTTTCCATAGAGGAGGTTCTCCTTGATGGTAGTATCGAACAGGAAGACCGACTGCTGCACAAAGCCGATTGCTCTGTGAAGCGAGCACTGGCTTACATCCCTTATATTCTGGCCGTCGATAAGGATATTGCCACTCTGGCTCTCATAGAAGCGCGAAAGCAGATTCACGATCGTCGTCTTTCCGGCACCGGACTCTCCGACAAGTGCAACCCTTTGGCCACCCTTTATATCCAGATCCAGTGAGGCGACCACCTTGTCCCCATCCCCATCCTCATATGTGAAGGAGACCTTGTCGAACCTGATATCACCATTGGTTATCTCGAGCTCGGTGCAGTTCTCGCTGTCCTCGATATCCGGCCTTATATCCATGACCTCTGTAAAGCGCTCGAAGGAGGCGATGCCACCCTGGAACTGCTCTGTGAAGTTGATAAGCCTATCGAGCGGTGATGTTACTACAGAGACGTAGAGTATGAAGGCGAAGAGGTCTGCGAACTGGATATCCCCAGTTGCCAGGAGGATTGCGCCGAAGGCGACCGTCACAAGGTAGTACAGCTGGCGGATGAAGGTCATTCCGGTCTGGAAGGTCGCCATCTGGGCATACATCCTCTCCCTGTACATCTGGAGCTGGTTGTTCTCGCTCCTGAACTTCTCCGACTGCCTCTTCTCATTGCTGAAGGACTTGACCTCTCTTATGCCCTGTATCGAATTCTCTGCGGAGACATTGAGGCTTGCGATGCTCTTCCTGATCTCTCTGTTCCTCGCCTTGAGACGCCCTCCGAAGACGATGCCATAGAACAGCATGACCACAAGCGGAAGTGCCGAAATGATGGCAAGCTTCACCGATATGACGGACATCAGGATATAGGCACCGACGATAGTGACCATCGAGATGAGGAAGTCCTCGGGACAGTGATGGGCGCACTCTGCGATATTGAAGAGGTCGTTCGTTATCCTCGAGATCACTCCACCTGTCTTGTTGTGGTCGTAGTAGCGGAATGAGAGGGTCTCGAGGTGGTCGAAGAGCTCCTGGCGCATATTGTGCTCCATCCAGACTCCGAGGATATGGCCCCATCTTATCCTTATATATGTGAAGAGCGCCTCGAGAAGGTAGATGCCAAGCATGACAAGGAAGATGATTCCCATTGCAGGAAAATCACCCTCCTTCAGTGGACCATATATCAGATATCTCGTGAGATATGGAAATACGATGGAGAGAAGGCTCGATAGGGTTGCAGCTCCCATATCGAGCCAGAATAGCCAGGCAAAGGGCCTGTAGTATGATATGAATCGTCTTAGGAGCTTCACTTTTCTGCTTTCTTTCCAAAGAGCGCCTTGAAGCGACTCCAGAGGTTGCTCTTCTTCTTCGGTGTTATGGACATCTGGTTCGGTGCGGACGAGATCTGTGCCATCGGCTTTACAGGCCTCTTTGACTGATTCTTCCTCTCTTGGCTTCTCTTTGCACCGCCCTCCTTCTCGTACTCCTTCCTGTAGAGCTTCATCCTCTCCTCGACGGACATCCTGGAGAGCTTGCTGTAGTCGGCATTGCTCCTCCTCTTCGGAAGCTTCTCCACCTCCTCGTCTCTCCTCTTCTCTGTGCGTGGAGCAGGTCTCCTTCTCTCATGTTCGGAAGAGCCTCTAGAAGGTCTTCTTCCACCCCTTCTATCGGAGGTGGTAAGCTTTGCAGGACGGCGAGAGAAGACCATGTCGGCACTCTTGTCCTCCACCATCGGGATATCGAGATCATCGATCCAGAGCACTGGAATCTTCATCTGGATGTAGTTCTCGATGGCCTCGAGGCCGTAGATGTACTCCTCGCAGGCAAGCGTTATTGCCTTGCCGCTCTTTCCGGCCCTGGCAGTTCTTCCGATCCTGTGGACGTAGGATTCGAAATCCTCCGGGATATCGTAGTTGACTACCAGTGCAAGGTCATCGATCTGGAGACCTCTGGCCGCGACGTCGGTCGCAACGAGGAACCTCAGCTGACCTGCCTTCATCCTGTCCAGGGTCTTCAGTCTTTCGCTCTGTGCCATGTCGCCCATCAGGAATGCGCACTTGTAGCCGTTGGCGACCAGTCGCTTGCTGACCTCGACTGTCTTTCCCTTCGTATTGCAGAAGATGAGACAGCTCTCTGGATTGATGTGCTTCAAAAGTCTCAGCAGTACAGAGAACTTCTCATCCTTAGTGACGTGGAAGAGCTCCTGCGTTATCTTCTTGACTGTGATCTCCTCAGGCTGGCTCTCTATCTCCTCAGGGGAGTTCATGTACTCCCAGGCAAGATTCCTGACCTTTGTGGAGAGGGTTGCCGAAAGCAGCATCGTCTGCCTCTTAGATGGGCGCAGCATCATCGAGAACATCTTCTGGATATCCGGATAGAAGCCCATGTCGAACATTCTGTCCGCCTCGTCCAGAACGACTGTCGTGAACTGTCTGAAGTCTATCTTCCCGGACTTTGCAAAGTCGATGAGACGACCTGGGGTGCCGACATAGAGTGAAAGGCCCGAGGCGATCTCCTCGCTCTGGTGCACATAGCCCACTCCACCATAGAAGCAGCCTACCTTGAAGCCCGGTACCTGGGAGGAAAGCAGCTTTGCATCCTTCTCGATCTGGACTGCCAGCTCTCTTGTCGGTGCGACGATCAGGGCGACAGGAAGCGAAAGTCCTGCATTGAGTGCCTTGATGTATTTCTCGATGATTGTAAGGACAAAGATAGCTGTCTTTCCCGAGCCGGTCTTGGACTGTACCATGACATCCTTTCCGGTAAGGGAGATTGGAAGCACCATGCTCTGTACATTGGTGCACTCCTGGAAACCTGCCTGAGAGACTCCGGCAAGTGTGGCCTCCTGGAGGCCTAGTTCAGTAAATTTCATATGTTCCTATCCTGTTTTGAACAGTGTGTTTTCCAGCTCTTGATCCATTGCAGAATATGTGTTATCCGAGGTTTTGTCTATGCCACACTGATTTTGATATCCAGAAAGCAGAAAGCAGAGAACCAAGGCATGACTCTCTGCTTTCTCCATCCATCTCTATTCGAACTTGAGGACCTCACGAGGCTTGCTGCCGTTGGCAGGACCTACGATGCCATCCTCCTCCATCTGCTCGACTATCCTTGCGGCCCTGTTGTACCCGATTCCAAGTCTTCTCTGGAGGTAGGAGGCACTTGCGACCTTCCTCTCCCAGACTATCGCCTTGGCCTTCTCGTACATGTCTCCATCACCACCACCGAAGTCTCCACCATCGTCGTAGCTCTCCTCATCCGGATCCGGCTCATCCTCGAAGATCGATTCGTCGAGGTAGTCCGGCTCGCCCTGGGTCTTTGCGAACTTGACGATATCGAAGACCTCATCGTCCGAGAGGAAGCAGCCCTGGATACGGCTGGTACCGCTTCCTGTGTTCATCAGCATATCGCCACGTCCGAGCAGGTTCTCTGCACCGGTCTCTCCGAGGATGATACCGGAATCTGTACCGCTTGCTACCCTGAAGGCGATTCGGGATGGGATGTTCGCCTTGATGATGCCTGTGACGACCTGTGCAGATGGTCTCTGAGTTGCAAGAACTACATGGATACCTGCGGCCCTGGCCTTCTGCAGCAGCCTCTGGAGGTAGCCCTCCATCTCCTTTCCGACAGTGAGCATCAGGTCGGCATACTCATCCATAATGAGGACTATGTACGGCATCTTCTCTGTCGCATAGCCCATCTCCCTGATCCTGTCGTTGTAGGCATCTATCTTCCTCAGTCCGAGCTTCGAGAGCATCGCGTATCTTCTCTCCATCTCGTCACAGAGCCAGGAGAGCATCTTGAGGACCCTCTTGTTGTCCGTGATTACAGGAGTAAGAAGATGTGGAAGTCCATTGTAGACCGTGAGCTCTACGACCTTCGGGTCTACCATTATGAGTCTTACCTCCTTGGGGCTCTTCGAGTAGAGGATGGAGGCGACAAGGGAGTTGATGCATACGGACTTTCCTGAACCGGTAGTACCTGCGATCAGAAGGTGCGGAGTCTTTGCGACATCCAGCATCTGTGGCTCACCATAGATGTTCCTTCCAAGCAGCAGTGGCACTGCGGCCTTCTTCTCCGACAGCGTCGGTATCATCTCCTTGAAGCCTACAGTTGCGACCTTCTCATTTGGAACCTCTACGCCGATTTCGCTCCTGCCTGGGATCGGGGCAAGGATTCTGACATTCTTTCCGCCGATCGCAAGCTTTATGTTCTGCTCGAGCCTTGTGACTGCATTTACCATGATACCCGGAGCGAGGTCATAGCAGAACATTGTTATCGATGGGCCCTTTACAGCGTTCTTGAAGTAGACCTCTACCTTGAAGTCGTGCATCGTCGCCTGTATCTTGTAGCCTATCTCCTTTGTGGCATCGTCGACCTCATAGCTGGAGGCAGGATAGTCTACAAGCATATCGACAGGAGGTGGGTTGTAGCCCCTCTTCTGTCTCTTCGCTATCGACTCGAGGCCCGCCTCGTTGCTGGCAAGTCCTGCGATTCCGACCTTGAACTCGATCTCCTGGCTCTTCGTAAGAGGTGCCTCCTTTGGAGTTTCATCCTCAACGACGAAGCCGTTGATGCCCTTTGCTGTGCTGTTGGTCTGGAAATAGCCGGTATCGCGCGGAAGCTCATGGTCCTCGCTCTTGACACTCTCGTAGATCAGGGTCCTCTTGTGCTCAGGCTCCGGAGCGAATACAGGCTCCTGGGAGTCATCGTCATCGATGTCGATGACCTCCTCATCACCGAGCTTTCCTGCGTACTTCGCCTTCATCTCGGCCTCGATACGCTTCCTGAGCTCGGCCTCCTCCTTTGCCTTTCTAGCCTCCTCTTCGGCCTTTGTCCTGTACTCCTGCTCGATCTGGCGGCGTATCTCCTCCTCGCGCTTTGCCTGTGCCTCGGCTTCGGCCTTGGCCTTCTCTCTCTCGAGGTTCTCCCTCTCGAGTCTGGCCTCGACCTCTCTTCTGATGCGTTCGGTCTCCTCCTGGCGGATTCTCTCCCTGAGGCTCTCGGCCTCTGTCTTCAGAGGTGCTGCAGTCTCCTCGGCCAATGGAGTCGGCTTCTGCTCGTATGCATCATCACCGACTACGAAGGGACGCCCCGGCATCCTTGAAACGTTGCTATCCTGACCGGGCTGCTTCTTCAGTGATTCGAAGAGCTTGTAGCGGGGATGCGAGGGAGAGAGATTGGACGGAGCAAAGCTCTCCTCCTTTGCCTGTGGTTGCACAGGAGTCCTTGCTGGCTCAGAACTCTTCGGCTGTGGATTCTGAAGCGCCTGGAACATCTTGTACCTTGGGTGGTCCGGAGAGAGAGAAGAGGGTGCAAAGGAGGTGTCCTCGGCTGGACTCTTCTCAGTATCAGGCTGTGCAGGGCGGTTCTTCTCCAGCTCCTCGAACATCCTGTATCTGGGATGGTCGGGAGAGAGGTTCGATGGAGCAAAGCCTGTATTCGGGGAGGGAGTGTACGGCTCGCTCTTTTCCTCGAAGCCCGCAATCGGCCCCGGTGTTCTCCTTGGAGTTGTATCCAGAGGCTTTTCCACACTCTCTGCGATGGTATCGAAGAAGAGGTCTGGCCTCTTTTCATCTTCCTGTCTCTCAAGCTCCTGCTTTACAGCCTCGAAGGCTCCTGCATTCACAGAGGAAGGCTCCTCGATTGCAGGATTGGAAATACCGGCCTCTGCCCTCGCCTCTCCGAGGTAGTCCTTTGTCATGCTGGAGGGTGCTATGGTGCTGAAGGTAGGGACCTTCTCGACCCTTGGAATCCTCAGAGAGGATGGACTTCTCACCTTGAAGTCGTTCTCATCCTCCTCTGTCTCCTCCTTCCTGACAGGAGTCTCCTTGGCATTCAGCTGCTTCACCTCTTCAAGGTTCCTGCTGATCTCAGCCTCGCTCTCCCGGGCCTTCCTTCTCTCCTCCTCCTTCTGGCGCTTCTCTGCGGCCTTTCGCTTCTTTGTCTCGGCCTTCAGGGCCTTCTTTGCGGCCTTCAGCTCCCTCTTCTCCTGCTTCAGGGCCCTTCGATCGACCTCATCATCGTTCTCTCTTCTTACATTCTCATGGCCCAGCCTGCTTTCTCTGGATCTGTTTGCAGCAGAAGCTGCCATGAAGACAAGGAATGTAAAGAGGACCTCTGTTGCAAGCAGCAGTGGTGAGTATATCCTCGGAAGGCTTGATAGCCTGGAGACGAGGAAGGCCGGAGTCGTAAGTCCACTGTGGGCGTGGATGACAGCGACCAGGGTTATGTAGACGATAACAGCACAGATGCTTACAAGGTGATAGAAGGGTCTCCTTCCTCTTGAGATGAGGGTAAAGAGACCGAGGAGCAAAGAGAAAATACCAAGTCCAAGCAGGGCCTTCGGTCCCTGTGTCATGCAGAAATTGGCCTTCAAGGGCTCCAGGAGACTCAACAGAAGTGGTTGCTCAAGGGCCACAGCAGCTGTGCATGCACCTCCGAATGCAAGCAGAACAAATCCTATGATCAGGGAGATTACACTGCCCTTCAATCTATTTTCACTGGCCATATCTATCTTTTCCTTCGCATCGTACAGATCAGTCTTGGTTCATCAAGGAATGGCACCCTGATATCGACAAGCTCGCTTGTAAAGCCCTCTACTGCAGAAAGCTCGGCCTCGACGTAGCTCCTCTGGCCCTTGTAGGCGCAGAAGGCACCGTCCTCTGCCATCAGCCGTCCGACATCCTCTATGATGTCGTATATCGGATGGAAGGCGCGGCAGGTGATGACATCGAATTTCTCATCCACGGCCTTCACATCCCTATCTATGAGTCTGACATTCTTCAGCTGGCATCTGAGGATGACATTGCGAAGAAAATCGACTCTGCGCTTCATTCTCTCTATAAGGACGACCTCGTTGTCAGGGAACATGACTGCAAGGATGATGCCGGGAAAGCCGGCACCAGTGCCAAGGTCGGCAAGCCTTCCACTTCCAAGTTCCCTTCCTATCGTCCCAACTCCGGCAAGGCAGTCCAGGAAGTGGCGGATCACAAGGTCAGCCTCCTCCTCGTAGCCTACCAGCTTGTATACTGGATTGAAGAGTGCGATCTCGCTCTTGAAGGTATTCAGCTTTCCGATCCTGCTCTCATCGACCTCAAGGCCCAGCCTCTCGAGTCCTTCATTCAGGAGATCCATTGCCACCCTCCTTCCTTCTTGCACTCCTGACTCCCATCATCAGGAGGGCTATGTCGCTGACTCTCACGCCGCTTATCCTCTGGGCCTGGCCTACAGAGTGGGGCCTTACGCTCTTGAGCTTCTCTCTGGATTCGGAAGAAAGACCGTCGAGCGAATCGTAGTCGAAGTCGTCCGGTATGATTATGCTCTCGTTCTTCAGGAACCTGTCCGCCTCGATCTCCTGCCGTCTGAGATAGCCCGCATACTTGATATCGAGCTCCACCTCATTCCTGACAGGTCTGGGAAACTCATCAAGCTTCGTTATGTGACTTGCAATGTAGTCCATTGTGATCTCAGGCTCCTTCAGAAGGTCCAGACCGTTCTTTCCTCTCTCCTTGTAGCTTCTGCAGAGGTCTCTGATGCTATCCATCGACTTTAGCTTGTACTCGAGTCTCTCCAGCCTCTCGGCAGAGCATGCACCCTTCTCATAGGCCCTTCTCGTCAGACGCTGGTCTGCGTTGTCGTGCCTCAGAGAAAGACGGTACTCTGCACGGGATGTGAACATCCTGTATGGCTCCTTCGTTCCCTTCGTGACAAGATCGTCGATCAGTACACCGATGTACGCATCTGTCCTTGAGAGAATCAGTGGCTCCTCTCCGCGCAGCTTCAGCCCTGCATTGATTCCTGCGATGCAGCCCTGTGCACCGGCCTCCTCATAGCCTGAGGTTCCGTTGGTCTGACCTGCGATGAAGAGGTTTGCAAGGTGCTTGGATTCGAGAGATGGAAGCAGCTCCATCGGATTGAGGTAGTCGTACTCTACAGCATAGGCCGGACGCATTATCACACAGTGCCTCAGCCCGGGAAGTGTCCTTATGAACCTTCTCTGGACCTCCTCTGGCAGTGAGGATGAAAGCCCGTTGAGGTACATCTCCTCGGTGTTCACTCCCTCTGGCTCCACGAATATCTGGTGGCGCTCGCGCTCAGGGAATCTCACGACCTTGTCCTCGATGGAGGGGCAGTACCTCGGCCCCTTTCCAACGATCTTTCCACCATAGAGCGGAGAGCGGTGTATATTCTCGCGGATTATCCTGTGCGTCTCTTCGTTGGTATAGGTTATGTAGCAGGGAAGCTGTGGACGCTCTACTGCGTCGTCCATATAGCTGAATGGGACTATCTCCTCATCCCCCGGCTGAAGTTCCATCTCGTCATAGTCAAGTGAGGAGGCAGCGACACGGGCAGGTGTTCCAGTCTTCATTCTTCCGACATCGAAGCCCTTTTCTCTCAGAGCCCTTCCAAGCCCCTGGGCTGCCATCTCGCCAAGGCGGCCGCAGGGTGCATCGTACTCGCCGATGAATATCCTGCCCTCCATGAAGGTTCCAGTCGTAAGGACGACAGCCCTTGCAGAAATCTTCCAGCCGCGCTCTGTAACGACTCCTATGACCCTTCCATCCTCTGCCATCAGGTCGACTACTGTATCCATGAAGAGCTCGAGGTTCCTCGTGTGCTCCATCAGCTCCTTTGCATTCCTGGAGTATGTGAACTTGTCGGCCTGGGCACGTGGAGCCTGCACGGCAGGTCCCCTGCTTCTATTGAGCATTCTGAACTGTATGAGGCTCATGTCTATGAGCCTGCCCATCTCGCCACCGAGTGCATCTATCTCTCTTACGAGATTCCCCTTTGCAAGCCCGCCTATTGCCGGATTGCAGCTGAGGCGCCCGATTGCATCGAGGCTCTGGGTAATCATCAGGGTCGAAAAGCCCTGCCTTGCGGCGGCAGAGGCGGCTTCTATTCCTGCATGGCCTCCACCGATGACGATTATATCATAATCTCTCATCCTACCTACTTTCCTACGCAGAACCTCGAGAAGAGAGTCTCCAGGAGCTCCTCTCCCGTGACCTCTCCTGTTATGGTCCCGATACTTGTCAGGGCACTCTGGAAGTAGAGTGCGTAGACATCGACGCTGGTCGTGCGTCTCAATGACCTTGCTGCCCTGAGAGTCTCAAGGCAGGCCCTTATCTCATCCCTCTGTCGAACGGAGTCTATGACTATCTCATCAAGCTCCCTCGAGCCCCTTGTCAGGAAGCTCTCGATCTCGTCCAGAAGCTCTTTGATCCCCTCTCCGGTCTCGGATGATATCGAAAGACCCTCACCCCGCTCCAGATCGCTCTTGGAGTAGATGACGATCATATTGTCCAGCTTTCTCTCGGGAAGCCTTGGATCTGTCGGATCCACCAGGAAGAGGACAAGGTCCGCATCCTGCATCAGCTTCTCGGATCTTCTGATTCCCTCGCTCTCTATTTCGTCGCTGCTCTCTCTGAGACCGGCAGTATCGTAGAGGCGGACCGGAATCCCCCTTATCTCGCTCCACGCCTCGATGTAGTCCCTGGTAGTTCCGGGAACAGATGAGACGATGGCCCTGTTCTCCTTCATCAGAAGGTTGAAGAGGCTGCTCTTGCCGGCATTCGTGCTTCCGGCAAGTACTATCTTCGCACCCTCCCTGAAGAGTCGTGAGGAATCAAAGGAGGCAGAGAGTCTCTCGAGGCCAGATATGATCTCATCGACCTCGGCCTCTGGAAAGACCCAATCCTCTGGAATCTCATCCTCTGCATAGTCCAGCTGGACCTCAAGGGAGGAGAGGATCAGCAGAAGCTTCTCTCTGTACTCCTCCAGCCTCCTTCTCAGCCTTCCCTCCAGCCTGTCCAGTGCCCTGGCCTGCGAAAGCTCGCTTTTGCTGGAGATTATCTCCTCGACCGCCTCGGCCTGGGTCAGGTCCATTCTTCCATGCATGAAGGCGCGGAAGGTGAACTCCCCTCTCTTCGCCTGTCTGAAGCCTACCGACTCAAGGGCCCGGAATATCCTCCTGAGGCCGGAAAGCGAACCGTGCGCACTTATCTCGACAGCCTCTTCACCTGTGTATCCATGCCCCTTTCTGTAGACTGAAAGAACGACCTCGTCGATCCTCTCTCCCTCAAGAGTCTCCAAGTAGCCATGGACAAGCGCACTGCCCTCGACGGCAAGAAGTCTCTTCTTTGAAGAGAAGATGCGGCATATCATCTGGATACACCCATCTCCACTCGTTCTTACGACAGAAAGAGCGGACGGCGCAAAGGCTGTGGCCAATGCGTAGATAGGTTCATCGGTTGTGTAGGCTTCCACACTTTGAAAGTATAGATAGTTGAACCAATCCTTACAAGGAAGCTAAGATAAAATTATGTTCGATTTCAGTGCCCAGAAAAGCAGGAGCATCCTTTTCAGGAACATACGCGATTTCTTCGATTCCAGAGGTTATCTGGAGGTCTTCACCCCCACCCTTTCCGATACTCTCATCCCCGAGCCCACGATACAGAACTTCAAGACGGATTTCATCAACGAGTTCGTTGGAGGAAAGGAGCTCTATCTGATTCCATCCCCCGAGATCTTCATGAAGACGCTCCTTGCAAATGGAAGCGGCTCTATCTACGAGATAAGCCAGTGCTTCCGAAACTCGGAGCAGCTTGGAGATGTGCACAACCCGGAGTTCACGATGCTCGAGTACTACACTGTCGACTTCGACGAGGAGGATTCGATAGCTCTTACAGAGGAGCTGATAAGAGAGACTGCACTTCCAGGAACACCGAAACATGTGCTTCCACCCTTTATTCGCATGAGCGTCAACGAGGCCATGAAAAGATACGCAGGTGTCGACCTCGAGAAGTGCCAGAACCCCGCGCTCCTGAGAGAGAAGGCAGAAAGGCTCGGCCTCTATGTTCCAGAGCACGAGGCCTGGGACGACACCTTCAACAGGATATTCATAAACTTCGTGGAAACGAATCTTCCAACAGACCACCCTGTCGTACTTACCGACTACCCCTACCAGATCGATTGCCTTGCAAAGAGAAGGAAGGGAACGCCGTACCGCCAGAGGTGGGAGATGTACATCGCAGGCTGCGAGGTCGCGAACTGCTATGCAGAGGAGACGGACAAGGAGACCACAAGGCTCTACTACGAGAAGGAGTACCAGCGCCTTGTTTCAGAAAGGGCAGATACAGGCCTTCCTATTCCAGACATCTCCACTACCTTCCCGGAACTCGACATACCGCCCTCAAGTGGTGTCGCAATAGGCCTTGACCGCCTGCTTATGGTGATGCTTGGGAAAAAGGAGATAGCACCTTTACTTTTATTTCCGCTTTCTGATATGATGTGACGCGGAATTTGATTCCTTTCAAAATAAGCAATTACTTAACGATTTATATTTGAGGTAACAAAATGATTAAAGCAGGTCAGATCGACAAGGGTACCGCTCTTCTCATCAAGGGTCAGCCATTTGTCTGCATCGAACGTGAGTTCGTAAACCCAGGTAAGGGTTCTGCATTCGTACGTCTCAAGCTCAAGAGCCCAGCAACAGGTCAGGTTCTTTCCGAGACCATGAAGAGCCAGGATAACGCAGAGGATATCACAGTTGAGGACAGAGATCTCCAGTATCTCTACAACGATGGTACCAACTTCGCTTTCATGGAGACTTCCAACTATGAGCAGATCGAGGTCCCAATGGCTTCCTTCCCCGACTACCAGTACTTCATGAAGGAGGGCGAGACATACCGCGCTACCTTCTGGGAGGACCAGGTCCTCGACGTCCAGATCCCACAGAAGATCGTCTTCGTCGTTGCCGAGGCCGAGGATGCAATCAAGGGCGATACAGTCCAGGGTGCAACAAAGACCGTCACGACAGAGACCGGACTCAAGGTAAGAGTACCAATCTTCATCAAGCAGGGCGAGAAGATCCGCGTCAACACAGAGACCAAGGAGTATCTCGAGAGAGTCAACAAGTAAGTTGAACTTTCTGCAAAGGAGGGGTGATTGCCAGTGGCAGTCACCCTTTTAATTTGTCCAAAGCTGTCAATAACTTTTCAGAAGAATTATTCAGATGGCGTCCTTTCTAGGAAATTCATGGAAAGCATTGGGCAATAACAACCCAACCCATCCGAAATGGGTTGAAAAACAGGAT
>Ga0208297_1000252_pt1 | contig 134853 bp, 104 predicted proteins | sample LMS_cellobiose_e_FD_187367 | JGI IMG/M metagenome (GOLD analysis project Ga0208297, IMG submission 187367) | Rumen-fistulated moose microbial communities from Alaska, USA - LMS_cellobiose_enrichment (SPAdes) (version 2) | ecosystem: Host-associated > Mammals > Digestive system > Stomach >...
AATGGACATCAGTACGGTATCGGACAAGAGAATCGCGTCAATACAGGCCAAAATCAACAGGAGACCAAGGGAAAAATTGAATTTTAACTCTCCAAAAGAGGAGTTCTTCAAACATTATTCCTAACTTTGCAATCGTCTTGCACTTGCTGGTTGACTCTACATAAGAAGTTTTTTCATTTTCGTTGATATTTTTTAAGTTCGGGGGACAAAGTTAGTGCTTTTTTTGTGCTATCTTTGCAAACGGTTATTAAAAAACATTAAATGCCGCATAAAAAAAAGACAGGAATTCATCCGAAAGGAGAAAAAACGTTGCCGACGGCTCACCTTCTCATGGTGGTACTGCTGACAGCCCTGACGCTGCTGACAGCATCGTCGTGCAGCCGTCGTGCCCGCACCTCAGCCAGCGGGGAGGTAGGCGACACCATCGCCCTGCACTATGCGCGGGGCATCGCCCTCGTGGAACATGCCGACTACACCGAGGCCATCATCTACAACCCGTGGCAGGCGGGCGGCGTGCTCAGCCGCTACGCGATACGCCGTCCCCTGACGCACTCGGCCATCTTCATTGCCTCCATAGCGGCGCTGGTGGAGGAGCTGGGCTGCATCGACGCCATCAGCGGGGTGTGCGAGCCGGAGTACATCGCCAACCGACGCCTCCACGCCGCCATCGACGAGGGACGTATCATCGACCTCGGCAGCGCCATGACGCCCTCGCGCGAACGGCTCATCGACCTCGGCCCCGATGCCATCCTGCTCTCGCCCTTCCAGAACGTGGGGTCGTATGGCAACATCGAGCAACTGGGCATCCCCATCATCCCCTGTGCCGACTACATGGAGGGCTCGGCGCTGGCGCGGGCTGAATGGATGCGGTTCTACGGGCGTCTCTTCGGCTGCGGCGAGCGGGCCGACAGCCTCTTCGCGGCTGTGGAGAAGAGGTACTTGGAGATAAGGAGAGCGAATGAATCAAGACTGACAGACTATCAGACTAACAGACTGACAGATAATAGTGCAGCAACGAAGCAGTCCTTGGAACATTCATCTGATAGTCTGAAAGTCGGTCAGTCTGATAGTCTAAAAACAGAAACTCCTGAACACCTGAACCGACGAACGAAGCAAGAGCAGAGCCAAACTTGTTTGAGTTCTGCCTTGCAAGGAGGAGGAAGAGCGAAGGTCAACTCCCCAAAAGCGTCTGTCTTCTTCGACGGGCGGAGCGGCTCGGCGTGGTATATGCCTGGAGGGCACAGCACGCTGGGACAGATGGTGGCTGACGCAGGGGGACACTATGCCTTTGCCGACAACGAGCAGAGCGGCTCGGTACCCTTCTCGTTCGAGCAGGTCTTCGACCGCTGCCGCGACGCCGACATCTGGCTCTACCGCTACAACGCGCCGCGCCGCATGACGCTCAGCCTGCTGCGCAGCGAGTATGAGCCCTACAGCCGCTTCAAGGCTTTCCGCGAGGGACGTGTCTTCGGGTGCAACAATGCCGAGCTGATTTTCTTCGAGGAGTACCCCTACCACCCCGACCGCCTGCTGACGGACTTCGTGCACATCTTCTCCGGCCAGACAGACTCGCTCCGCTACTTCCACCGGATGGGAAACTGATATAAATGAAAAAATCAGGAATTAGGAATTAGGAATTTTTGTTTAATGTTTAACGTTTAATGTTTAACGAACAAGTCCTCTGAATTTTGACGGTCTTCGTCGCTCTGTTCGTTCAGGCAAATGTACAGCAAATCCCCTTTGAAGTAATGCCGATTGCATTTTTTCATTCTCAACTAAATACATTCGTGTAATTCGTAGTCAAAAAAAGTTCCGAGTGCAAAACATTAGTTCTTAACTCTTAACTAAAAACAAATCCGTAGTCAAAAGAATAATACGTTGCCAGAAGAAGCTATGAAAAGAAAACATCCTTTTGTGTTGATGGGAGTGATTACCGTCGTGCTGTTCCTGGCGGGGCTGTTTGTAGGCTCGGTGCACGTGCCGTTCAGCGAGACGTTGCACGTGCTGCTTGGGGGGACGGCCGCCAAGGAGAGCTGGACGTTCATCATCCTCCACAGCCGCATCCCGGCCTCCATCGTGGCGCTGCTGACGGGAGCCTCGCTGGCGGCAGCCGGTCTGATGTTGCAGACAGCCTTCAGCAACCCGCTGGCAGGGCCAGACATCCTGGGCATCAACGCTGGCGCAGGGCTGGGCGTGGCCATCGTGATGCTGGCCTTCGGGGGCGTGCTGCCCGCGGGAGCCTCGCTGGTGGGCATACAGTTCTCGCTCGTCATCAGCGCTTTTGTGGGGGCATTGGCCGTCACGGCCCTGCTGCTGATGTTCTCCTCCTTCACAAAGTCGAACGTCATGCTGCTCATCATCGGCATCATGCTCAACTTCATGGTCAGCAGCAGCATCACGCTGCTCAATTTCTTCTCCACGGAAGAGGGTGTACACAGCTACACCATGTGGGGGATGGGCACCTTCGGGGGCGTCACGACAGATCAGCTGCCCCTCTTCTGCCTCCTCGCCTTAGGCGGTCTGGCCGTGAGCCTCAGCCTCGTCAAGCCCCTGAATGCCCTGCTGCTGGGCGCCCACTATGCCGAGAACCTGGGCATCAACGTGCGCCGCACGCGCATGCTGTTGCTGCTTGCGACTGGCCTGCTGGTGGCTGTCACCACAGCCTACTGCGGCCCCATCAGCTTCATCGGCCTTGCCGTGCCCCACATAGCCCGACTGCTCTTGGGCACCACCGACCACAAACGCCTCATGCCTGCCACGCTGCTCTGCGGCGCGGCTGTGGCCCTGCTCTGCAACCTCATAGCCACGTTGCCGACAGGCGGACGGCTGCTGCCACTCAACGCCATCACGCCTCTCATCGGCGCACCCGTCATCATCTTCGTCATTCTGAAGAGCCGCCGATGACGCCGAACTCCCGCAGGGCCTCATAGACACGGCGGACGGGCAGCCCCATGACGTTGTAGAACGAGCCTTCGATATACTCCACGCCCACATAGCCTATCCACTCCTGCACGCCGTAGGCACCAGCCTTGTCGAGGGGATGATAGTGGGTGACGTAGTAGTTGATTTCCTCGTCGGTGAGGGAGGCGAACTTCACCTTCGACTCGGCCACGAAACTCTTCTGCCGCTGGCAGGTGGTGAGGGTGACGCCGGTGAAGACCTCGTGCATCTTGCCCGACATGCGGCGCAGCATAGCCACAGCCTCGGCATCGTCGTGGGGTTTCTCGAGGATGGCGTCCTCCAGCCAGACGATGGTGTCGGCCGTGATGATGAGCTCGTCGGGGGCGATGAGGCCGCGATAGGCATTGGCCTTCTCGCGCGATATATAAAGAGGTATATCCCCTGCCCGCAGCGAGGGAGGGTACGACTCATCGACAGAGGGCAGCACGCGCACCTCGAAGGGGATGTCGAGCCCGCCCAGCAGTTCACGCCGACGGGGGGAATTGGAAGCAAGAAGGATTCTATAGTTCATAGTTTTCAACATTTAATGAACATGTGGCAGGAATCGGAAATTCCTGCCACACGAATTACCATCCGAAGGCATCGTCGTTGTGCATCCATTTGCCCTGCACCTTCAGCACCTGCTCCAGCACGTCGCGCACGCAGCCTTCGCCCCCCTTCAGCGGGGAGATGTAGGTGCAGATGGCCTTGATTTCGGGTGCCGCATCGGCGGGACAGCAGGGGAGTCCGCAGGCCGAGAGGACGTGGTAGTCGGGGATGTCGTCGCCCATGTAGAGCACCTCGTCGGGGCTGAGACTGTGCTTCGCCAGAAAGGCGTGCAGCACCTCCAGCTTATGCGAAGCAGCCAGGAAGATGTCCTCCATTCCGAGCTGTACGTAGCGTTCGCGGATGTAATCGACATTGGCGCCGGTGATGATGGCAAGCGTCAGCCCCGCCTTGACGGCATGCTGTATGGCGTAGCCGTCCTTGACGTTGGATGTGCGGCGGGGCACGCCGTCGGCACCAAGCGGCATGGTGGCACAGCTCAGCACCCCATCGACGTCAAACACACAGGCCTTTATTAGGGTAAGGTCGTAAGCTATCACTTTTTCTTAACTCTTAATTCTTAACAAAAAGGAATCTTCTTACCATTTGTTGATGTGTACTTTCTCCCATTGCAGGTGTGCCTCGTTGAAGGGCTTTCGCTCCATGCCCTTGTGCCCGACGGCAATGATGCAGAGCACTCGCAGGTTGTCGGGGATGCCGAGCAGCTCGTGCACGACGTCGTCGGCAGGTGTGCCGTCGGCAGCAAAGCGTCCGCGCATGTGTGCCCAGCAGCTGCCCAGCCCGAGGTCCTCGGCCTGAAGCTGAATCATGTAGGCCGCGATGGAGGCGTCCTCCACCCAGGCGTCGCTCACCCCCGGGTCGCCTATGACGACGATGGCCAGCGGGGCCTCAGCCACAAAGGCGGCACCCGTCTGCTTGCTTTCGGCCAGCTGCACAAGAGTGGCCTTGTCGTCCACCACGACGAACTGCCAGCCCGTGCTGCGATGCGACGAAGGCGACATGAGCGCTGCGCGCAACAGCATCTCCACCTCCTCCTGGGTGAGCTCCTCGTCCGTAAACTTGCGCATGCTGCGCCGTGTCTTGATAAGTTCGCTGAAACTTTCCATATTAAGAATGTAGAACTAAAAATTAAGAATAACAGCCCTGGAAAAAGCCGAGGCATGTTTTCGCGTGCAAAGTTAGCATAAAAAACAATATCTCGCACGAAATTGCGTTATTATTTAGATGAAACGAACGCACACCATACGTCCGCTGCTGTTTGTCCTCGCCCTGCTGCTCGCCTCCGCCCCCTGCCTTGCCGAACGCGTGACGGTGAAGGGCGTAGTGCGCGACGAGAACGGGCAGCCCGTAGAGGTGGCCAACATCTTCGTGGAGAAACAGCTCATCGGCGCCACCACCAACCTGAGCGGCCAATACACCATCTCGTTCGAGAGTGCCGACAGCGTCGTCATCACCTACTCGATGATAGGCTATCAGACGCGCCGCCGCATCCTGCGCCGTCCGACAGGCGTCATCACCATGGACATCATGCTGCCTACGCTGAGCTTCGGCCTGCAAGGCGTGACCGTCAAGGAGACGCGCCGCCAGACAGGCACCATGCAGCACGTGAGCATGAAGGAGGCACGGCTGACGCCCGACGCCACAGGGGGCAGCGTAGAGTCGTTCATCGCCACGCAGGCCGGCGTCAGCAGCACCAACGAGCTGAGCACACAGTACAACGTCCGCGGCGGCAACTTCGACGAGAACAGCGTCTATGTCAACGGCATAGAGGTCTATCGCCCCCTCCTCATCCGCGCCGGACAGCAGGAAGGGCTCTCCTTCATCAACCCCGACATGGTGGAAAACATCGGCTTCTCGTCGGGCGGCTACGAGGCCCGCTTCGGCGACAAGATGAGCAGCGTGCTCGACATCACCTACCGTCGCCCCGAGCAGTTCGAATCGGCACTCAGCGCCAGCCTTCTCGGAGCCAACGCCTACGTGGGCTACGGCAACCACCGCCTGAGCTTCACCAACAGCATACGCTACAAGACCAGCGAGTACCTGCTCGGCACCCTCGACACCCACGGCGAGTACAACCCCGCCTTCATCGACTACCAGGCCTATCTCCACTGGCGTCCCACCGAACGCTGGAGCATGGGATTCATCGGCAACATCTCGCAGAACAAGTACGACTTCGTTCCCCACGACCGCAGCACATCGTTCGGCACGCTGGCCAACATCAAGACGTTCAACGTCTATTTTGCCGGCAAGGAGCAAGACCGTTTCCAGACGTTCTTCGGCTCGTACAGCCTCAGCTACTCCCCCGATGCTGACAACACCTTCAGCCTCAGTGCCTCGGCCTACCACACCAACGAACGCGAGACCTACGACATCATCAGCCAGTACTGGCTCAACGAGGTCGATTCTGCCGTGAACCTGGGCGTGGGTACCTACATGGAGCACGCCCGCAACTACCTGCACGCCAACGTCGCCAGCATAGGCCTTAGCGGCGGGCACAAGACCGGCGCCCACCACATCCTCTGGGGCGCCGAACTGAAGGACGAACGCGTCAGCGAGCGCGTCAACGAGTGGGAGTACCGCGACTCCGCCGGATACAGCGTCCCCCACACAGGCCGCGACCTCGAACTCATCTACAACCTCCGCTCCGTCAACGCCGTGCACAACCATCGCCTCTCGGCCTACGTGCAGGACACCTGGCGCTTCACCAACGCCGCAGGCCTTTTCGTGCTCAACGCCGGGTTGCGCGCCTCCTACTGGACGTGGAACCACGAGCCCATCGTCAGCCCCCGCGCCTCGCTGGGCTACGTGCCTGCCGACAACGAGAACTTCACCTTCCGCCTCGCTTCGGGCGTCTATTACCAGAGCCCCTTCTACAAGGAGTTCCGCGACACCACCGAAGTCCTCGGCAGCTACCACGTGGAACTCAACCGCCACATCCGCTCGCAACGCAGCATCCACTTCGTTGCCGCTGCCGACTACAGCTTCCGCATCTTCGACCGCCCCTTCAAGTTCAGCGCCGAGCTCTACTACAAGGCCCTCTCGAACCTCATCCCCTACAACGTCGATAACATCCGCATCACCTACTATGGCGAAAACTGCGCCACAGGCTACGCCACGGGCCTGGACATGAAACTCTTCGGCGAGTTCGTGCCGGGCACCGACTCGTGGCTCACCTGCTCGTTCATGCGGACGGAGGAGAACATCGGCGGCCGCTGGTACCCGCGCCCCACCGACCAGCGCGTAAACCTCTCGTTCAACTTCAGCGACTACTTCCCCGGTACCGACCGATGGAAGATGAGCCTCAAGGCCACCTATGCCAATGGCCTGCCCTTCGGCCCACCCCACAGCGGGCGCGAGAAGCAACTCTTCCGTGCGCCGGCCTATCGCCGAGTCGATATCGGCATGAGCTACCGCCTCGTGGGTGCCGACGGCAACGGTCCGCGTACCGCCATCCCCTTCCTGCAAGGCACCGCCCTGGGCGCCTCGCGCTCGGTCCTCCGCAACATCTGGCTCGGCATCGATGCCTTCAACCTCCTCGGCATCCAGAACGTCAACAGCTACTACTGGATTACCGACATCGACAATCACCAGTATGCCGTCCCCAACTACCTCACAGGCCGCCGCATCAACTTCCGCATCCTTTGCGAATTCTGACATGACCCCCATTGCCCATATCCATACTGACCTGCCCACGAAATTCGGCGTGCCGCGACAGAGCGGGCTCGTACCTGAGCTAAAAGGACGCATCGTTTTCACCCCACCCTACCGCGACGCCAATGCGCTGCGAGGGCTCGAAGGCTTCGACTACATCTGGGTGATATGGCAATTCCATAAGAACGAGCCACAGGGCGAGGCCCTCACCGTCCGTCCCCCTCGTCTGGGCGGCAACGAGCGCGTCGGCGTCTTCGCCACCCGCTCCTCCTACCGTCCCAATGGCCTCGCCCTCTCCTCGCTCAAAGTCGAGGACATTGTCTGGAGCAGCCCCGAGGGGCCCGTCATCCACGTCAGCGGCATCGACATGATGGACGGCACCCCCGTGCTCGACATCAAGCCCTACGTCACCTTCACCGACAGCCACCCCGAGGCCCGCAGCGGCTTTGTCGATAGCCGCCCCAAGCCCATGCTCCGCGTCAGCTTCCCCGACGCCCTCCTTGCCCTGCTGCCCCCCGACCTGCGCGCCGCTGCCATCGACATCCTCGCACAAGACCCTCGTCCCTCTTATCAGAACGACCCTGCACGCACCTACGGCCTCCCCTTTGCCGGCTGCGACATCCGCTTCCGCGTCGGTGGCGACACAGCCTACGTTGTGGGCGTCGAGAGGCTCTGACAAAGCCTTCGCGCCGTCTGACGCCCGTTTTCTTCGACAGGGAGAGACGGACTGCGCTTTTCGACGTTCATACGGCTCTGACGCCCACGCGCAAGAAAAAGCCCCTTTTTAAGGAAATTTTATGCCCGATGCCTTTCGCGAATGAAAAAAAAGCCGTATCTTTGCACGTGCAGAAAGTAATGTAATAATTTTTACTAACAAAGAAGAATGATACTTGAACAAGACAGAATCGTGAAAGTGAACATCTCTGAGGAGATGCGCTCGTCGTATATCGACTATAGTATGTCCGTCATTGTCAGCCGCGCGCTACCCGATGTGCGCGACGGCCTCAAGCCGGTGCACCGCCGCATCCTCTACAGCATGATGGAACAAAGCAATACCTCCGACAAGGGCTACCGCAAGAGTGCCCGTACCGTCGGCGACGTGATGGGTAAGTATCACCCCCACGGCGACAGCAGCATCTACGGCGCCCTCGTACGCCTCGCCCAGGACTGGGCCATGCGCTACACCCTTGTGGACGGACAGGGCAACTTCGGCAGCATCGACGGCGACTCACCCGCCGCCATGCGTTACACCGAGGCACGCCTCGAGAAGATGGGCGAGGAGATGATGCAGGACCTCTACAAGGACACCGTTGACTTCCAGCCCAACTACGACGACAAGGACACCGAGCCCACCGTCCTCTCCACCCGCATCCCCAACCTGCTGGTGAACGGCGCCACGGGCATCGCCGTCGGCATGGCCACCAACATGCCCACCCACAACCTCGGCGAGGTCATCGACGGCTGCGTGGCCTACATCGACAACCCCGACATCACCATCGACGAACTGATGCACTACGTCAAGGCTCCCGACTTCCCCACCGGCGCCTTCATCTACGGCCTCAGCGGCGTACGCGAAGCCTACGAAACAGGCCGCGGACGCATCGTCATGCGCGCCAAGACGGAGATAGAGGTCACCCCCACACACGAGAAAATCGTCGTCACCGAGATACCCTACAACGTCAACAAGAAAGAACTCATCGAATACATCGCCGCCCTCGTCGGCGAAAAACGCATCGACGGCATCAGCAACGTCAACGACGAGAGCGACAAGGACGGCATGCGCATCGTCATCGACCTCAAGCGCGACGCCAACAGCGGCGTGGTGCTCAACAAGCTCTTCAAGATGACGCAGCTGCAGTTTGCCTTCAACGTCAACGCCGTCGCCCTCGTGCACGGCCGTCCCAAGGTGCTCACCCTCAAGGACTGCATCCGCTACTTCGTCGAACATCGCCACGAGGTCACCATCCGCCGCACGCAGTACGACCTGCGCAAGGCCCAGGAGCGTGCCCACCTGCTCGAAGGACTCATCATCGCCTCCGACAACATCGACGAGGTGGTGCAAATCATCAAGAGCGCCAAGACCCCGCAGGACGCCATCGCCGCCCTCATGGAACGCTTCGGCCTCGATGAGGTGCAGGCCAAGTACGTCGTCGAGATGCGCCTCCGCCAGCTCACCGGCCTCATGCAGGAGCAGCTCCACGCCGAGTACGAGGAGCTCATGCGCCAGATAGACTACCTCCAGCAAATCCTCGCCGACGACGAGCTCTGCAAGAAAATCATGAAGGACGAACTCATCGAGGTCAAGGAGAAGTACGGCGACGAGCGCCGCACCGAGGTCGTCCCCGCCGCAGGAGACTTCAACCCCGAGGACTTCTATGCCGACGACGAGATGGTCATCACCATCAGCCATTGCGGCTACATCAAGCGCACCCCCCTCACCGAGTTCCGCGCACAGGGACGGGGCGGCATAGGCATCAAGGGCAGCGACACCAAGGACGAGGATTTCATCGAGCATATCTACAACACCACCAACCACAACTACATGCTCTTCTTCACCGAGAAGGGACGCTGCTACTGGCTGAAGGTCTATGACATCCCCGAAGGCACCCGCCAGAGCAAGGGACGCGCCATACAGAACATCCTCAACCTCGACGCCGACAACAAGATAACCTCGTTCATCAACGTCCGCAACCTGAGCGACGCCGAGTTCGTGGACAGCCACTACCTCATCTTCCTCACCAAGAACGGCACCGTCAAGAAGACCAGCCTCGAAGCCTACAGCCGTCCGCGCCAGATGGGCGTCAACGCCATCAACCTCGAGGAGGGCGACAGCGTCGTCAGCGTAGGCCTCACCGACGGACATCAGGAAATCATCATCGCCACGCGCGAGGGCAAGGCCATCCGCTTCCCCGAGGACACCGTCCGTCCCATGGGCCGTACCGCCACCGGCGTACGCGGCGTGCGCCTCGCCGGCAAGAACGACGAAGCCATCGGCATGGTAGCCGTCAACGACCCGCTGACCGACACCATCCTCGTCATCAGCGAAAACGGCTACGGCAAACGCTCCATCGCCGACGACTACCGCTACACCAACCGCGGCGGCAAGGGCGTCAAGACCATCAACATCACCGAGAAGACCGGCAAGCTCGTCGCCATGAAACTCGTCACCGACGACCACGACGTGATGATTATCAACAAGAGCGGCACCACCATCCGCCTCGCCATGGCCGGCCTGCGCGTCATGGGCCGCGCCACACAGGGCGTACGCCTCATCAACCTCGAGAAGCGCGGCGACACCATCAGCTCCGTCTGCCGTGTCGATAGCGAAAGGGAAGAAGAGACCACGGAGACCACCGGACCAGCTGAGGCAACCGATTCCAGCAGCCCCGCTATTCCCGACACCCCTTTAAACGCTGACCCCGAAACGGAGTCTAATGACTGAAGCAAGAAAGAGAAAAAATAATTAACCACTTAAAAAACCATTAGCACTATGAAAAAGGTATTATTTATGTTCATGGCCGCCCTCGTCACCGTGAGCGCAGCCAATGCCCAGGACTCGAAGGCCGAGAAGGCAGCAGCCAAGGCCGCCGAGAAAGCCCTGAAAGCCGAAATCAAGGAAGCCAACAAGACCTTGAAGAAGGCCATGCAAATCCTGAACGCCGAAGGTGGCGACATCAACGAGGCCAACACCTACATAGGCCAGGCCATGGAGAACAAGCACACCGCCTCCGACCCCGACACCTGGTACACCGCCGGCAAAATCCAGGAGAAGTTCTACAACAAGGAGAACGAGAAGATGTACCTCAAGCAGCCCTACAACGAGGACCTCTTCTTCGACGCCCTCTCCAAGATGTTCACCTACTTCCAGAAGTGCGACGAGCTCGAGAGCCAGCCCAACGCCAAAGGCAAGGTCGTCTATAAGTACCGCAACGCCGACGCCGAGCTCCTCCACGGCATCCGCCCCAACCTCGTCAGCGGCGGCGTCACCTACTTCAATAAGGACAACAACGAGAAGGCCTACCAGCTCTTCTCGCAGTACATCGAATCTGCCAGCGCACCCCTGCTCGAGAAGTACGACTTCGCCAACACCGACTCCTTCCTCACCGTCGTCAGCTACTACGCCTCCCTCGCCGGCATGAAGATGGAGAAGTACGACCTCGCCCTCAAGTACATCGACCGCGCTCTCGACGACCCCGAAGTCGGCGAACAGGCCATGCGCTACAAATGCATGTCCTACGCCGCCATGGGCGACACCCTCACCTGGATTGAGAACCTCAAGAAAGGCGTCGAGCGCTACCCCGCCGAGGAGTACTTCTACAGCAACCTCATCAGCTACTACAGCACCCACGACAAGGATGTCGAGCTCATCGCCTTCGCCGACGAGATGATTGAGAAAACCGGCCTCCCCATCTTCTCCTTCGTCAAGGGCTTCGTCGCACAGAACGCCAAGGACTACGACAACGCCATCAAGTTCTACAAGGACGTCATCGAGAAAGACCCCAACTACACCGGCGCCTACCGCAACCTCGCCATCTGCTACTGCCAGATGGCACAGGACAAGAGCGACTCCGTCAGCAACCTCAACATCAAGAGCAAGGAGTACAAGGCCGGCATGGAAGAGGTGAAGGACTGGTACCGCCTCGCCCTGCCTCTCTACGAGAAGCTCCGCACCCTCGACGACGGTAGCGACCCCGACGTCAAAATGGCATGGCAGAGCGGCCTCTACACCTGCTACTACATGCTCAACATGGGCAAGGAGTTCGAGGAAATCGAGAAGCTCATGGGCATGTAATCCACACCCCGGCATACCTCAATTTCCACATCGGAATGATGCTGAAAGCGGGCGCAGTCGTGCGTCCGCTTTCCTTTTGCCATGCAGGGGTGGAGCGAATCGGAAACCCCGGCCAAAGACTATTCCAAATGATCTGAAAATCTCATTCCAATGAACTGAATTTCTATTCCATTGGAATGAGATTTTATTCCACTGGACTACAATTTTATTCCACTGGACTACAATTTTATTCCACTGGACTACGATTTTATTCCACTGGACTACGATTTTATTCCACTGGACTGAGATTCTATTCCACTGGGCCGTGGGGCGTCAGAGGGTGTAGATGTCGAAGCCGCCATCGACCTTGGCGATGGTGCCGGTGACGAAGCGCGAGGCGTCGGACATCAGGTAGTGGATAGTACCGCAGAGTTCCTCGGGGTCGCCCATGCGCCCGAAGGGGGTCTGGCGAATGACGTCGCGTCCGCGGGCGGTGAAGGTGCCGTCGGGGTTGGTGAGCAGGGCACGGTTCTGCTTGGTGATGAAGAATCCCGGGGCTATGGCGTTGATGCGGATGCCGTCGCCCACTTTCTTTGCCACCTCGGCTGCCATGTACTCGGTGAAGCTGTTGATGCCTGCCTTGGCTGTGCCGTAGCCGCAGACACGGCTCAGGGGACGGAAGGCGGACATGGAGGAGAAGTTGATGACGACGCCGCGCCGGCGCTCCATCATGGGACGCAAGAAAGCCTGCGTGGGGATGACGGTACCGGTGAGGTTGAGGTCGAGCACCTGACGGAAGCCCTCGATGTCGAGGTCGGCGATGGTCTGGTCGGGAGCGATGGTGGCGCCGGGCATGTTGCCGCCGGCTGCGTTGAGCAGGGTGTCCACACGTCCGTAGCGCTGGATGATGTCGCACACGTTCTGTTCCACGACAGCCTTGTCGAGGACGTTGGTGATGAGGAAGTCGGCACGGCCTCCGTCGGCCTCCACCTCCGCCACGAGGGCACGGCCTGTCTCTTCGTTGCGTCCGAGGAAGATGACGATGGCGCCCTCGCGGGCGAGGTACTTGCCGATGGTGGAGCCCAGCACGCCCAGGCCGCCGGTGATGACGGTAACGTTGTCGGTGATGTCGAATAAGTGGTTCATGGAGAATGGGGAATGAGAAAAAATTAAGAATGAAAAATTAAGAATGAAAAATGAAAAAATAAGAATGAAAATAAGAATGAATGAAGAATTTCATTCGAAGAATCCGGGTTGGTGGTAGGGAATGCCGAGCTCGTTATCGACGGTGGCGAGGATGCCCTGCACCTGCCCGAGGGCGAACATGCGTCCAAGGAAACTGTAGCCAGGGTTGTAGGGCCGTTGCTCGTCGCCCAGCATGGTCATGCCGTGATCGACGCGCATGGGCAACATGGGGTTCTGACGTTCGAAGATGCGGCATAGCTCAACGATGTCGGCACGTCCGCCGAGGTGGCTGGCTTCGGTGAAGTCGCCGTTGGGGAAGACGTGGCACGAGCGCAGATGGACGAAGCGGGTGCGGGGAGCAAAGCGGCGGGCCATGGCGACGACGTCGTTGTCAAGGCCTGCCGACAGGCTGCCGGCGCAGAAAGTAAGGCCGTTGCGGGGGCTGGGGACGGCGTCGAGCAGGCGGGCGATGTCATCCTCGGTACGCACGATACGGGGCAGTCCCAGCACGGGGATGGGCGGGTCGTCGGGATGGATGCATAGGTCGATGTCGCACTCCTCGCAGACGGGCACGACGGCCGAGAGGAAATAGCAGAGGTTGCGACGCAGCTGGTCGGGGGTGATGCCGTCGTAGCGGCGCAACAGCTGGCGGAAGAGCTCCAGCGGATGATCGTCGTCCTCGCGTATGTTGCCGCTGACGAAACCCTGCGTCTTGACGATGATGTTCTCCACCAGCCGATGCTCACCCTCGGGGGTGATGGTGCGGCGCAGCTGCTCCGCCTCGGCCAGGATGTCACGCCCGGGGAAGCGGTGGAAGGCTGCCCACTCGTCGCGTGCGCCGGCACGGCCGAGAATATAGATGTCGAAGTAGGCAAACTCAGCGTAGGAGAAGTAGAGGTTGGTGGTGCCGTTGGGGTTGGGGTGGCGGAGGTCGGTGCGGGCCCAGTCGAGCACGGGCATGAAGTTGTAGCAGACGCAGCGGATGCCTTCGGCGGCGAGGTTGCGGAGACTCTGCCGGTAGATGTCGATTTGCTCGTCGCGGTCGGGACCGCCGTACTTGATGGTCTCGGTGACGGGTAAGCTCTCGACGACGCTCCAACGGAGGCCGTGCTGACGGATGTAGTCGTTGAGGTCGCGGATTTGGGCGCGCGTCCACACCTGCCCTAAGGGGACGTCGTGCAGGGCAGTAACGATGCCCTCCACGCCTATTTGCCTGAGCATATCAAGGGTGATGGGGTCTTTTTTTCCAAACCATCTCCATGTTCGTTCCATAGTGGGTATGTTGTTAGTTAGCGTGAATTTGCAGTTCCTCGCCGTCGTAGGCGAGTCGTATGCCGTCGGGCAGCTGGGCATTGGTGGCGGCGTGCAGGCCGATGCCGTGACTGAAGTGGATGAACCGCGTCTGGCGGGCGCCGATGCGACGGGCAAACAGCACGGCCTCGTCCACATTCTGATGGGCGGGATGGGGGTCGAAGCGCAGGGCGTTCACCACCAGCGTATCGACAGGCCCCAGGGCAGCCGTCGCGGGTGTCTCGCCACGCAGGGCAAGCGCCGTCTCGTCGGGACAGGTGTGCATGTCGGTAATGTAGCCCAGCGGGCCTATGCGGTAGCCGAGGATGGGCAGGGCACCGTGCATGACGCTCAGCGGCACGACCGTCGTGGCGCCGATGCTGAACGCCTCGCCTGGCGCCGTCTCGTGCAGATGCAGGCGAGCCACACCCGGGTAGAGCTGGGCACGGAAGAAATAAGGCAGGCGCTCGCGCAGGTGCCCTGCCGTGTAGGCGTCGAGCCAGATATCGACGTCGCCGAAACGGCAGAAAGGGCGCAGGTCGTCGATGCCGCCCGTGTGGTCGTAGTGCTCGTGGGTGATGAGTACGGCGTCTATCTTCCGGTAATCGACTTGCAGCATCTGCTGGTAGAAGTCGGGACCGCAGTCGATGAGTATGCGCTTGCCGTCGTCGGTATCCACCAGCGCGCTCTGGCGCATGCGCTTGTCGTGCGGGTCGGTGGAGGTGCACACCTTGCAGCGGCAGCCTATCTCCGGCACGCCGATGGACGTGCCTGTTCCTAAGAATCGTATCTTCATATTCAACTTTCTCTTCGGGAAATAATGTTCACTTCGGGGCTTATCTCGATGCCGAATTTCTGCCTGACGTCCCCGGCGATGCGGCAAGCGAGACCGACGACCTCTTCGCCGGTAGCTCCGCCCAGGTTGACGAGCACGAGGGCCTGATGCTCGTGCACAGCGGCACGCCCCAGGGCACGCCCCTTCCAGCCACATTGTTCGATGAGCCACCCTGCGGGCACCTTCACGTGCCCGTCGTCCACCGGATAGCTGGGCATGGAGGGCCACACGTCGCGCAGATGCTCGTACTGCCAGCGGGGGATGACAGGGTTCTTGAAGAAACTGCCGGCGTTGCCCATGACGGCAGGGTCGGGCAATTTCTCGGCACGCACGGCACACACGGCGTCGCGCACGGCCTGCAGGGTGGCGCCGTCCTCGGGCAGCCGCTCACGCAGATTGCCGTAGGAGAGGTTGAGCGTGCCCTGCTTGCGCAGGCGGTAGATGACGGAGGTGATGACGTAGCGTCCCTTCCACTCGTGCTTGAAGATGCTGTCGCGGTAGCCGTAGCGGCACTCAGCGTTGGTGAAGACGTGGGACTTGCCTTCGAGGTCGAGGGCCGACACGCGCTCTATCAGCCGGCACACCTCGGCGCCGTAGGCTCCGATGTTCTGCACGGCGCTGGCTCCCACCTCGCCGGGGATGGCGGAAAGGTTCTCGGCACCATAGTAGCCCTGGCTGACGGCCCACGCCACGAAGTCGTCCCACAGGACGCCCGAGCCGGCACACACCAGCACGTCGCCGGCCGTCTCCTCCACAACACGGATGCCGCGGATGGCGCTGTGCAGCACCAGCCCGTCGTAGTCGCTACAGAACAGCAGGTTGCTGCCCGAACCGATGACCAGGAAACGCTCACGCCAAGGAGCGAAATCGGGCGACAGAAGCAACGCCCGCAACGACTCCTCCGACGAAAACTCGGCCCACGCAGCGGCATGCACATCCATGCCGAAAGTGTTATGACGGGCCAGCGAATAGTCTTTATTCAACATCATCCGATAAATTTTCGCACAAAATTAGTCTTTTTTTCGGTAAGTGTTATTAACTTTGCACGGTTTTTTGAATATATTGTTCCTAAAATGATAGACAAAATAAACGAACTGCTGGCCGAGGTGAACGACATGAAGGCCAAGAATGCTGAAGAACTGGAGGCTCTCCGCATCAAATATCTGAGTAAAAAAGGCAAGATTCCCGAGCTGATGAGCGACTTCCGACTTGTCCCGCCCGAGATGAAAAAGGAGATTGGCATCCGCATCAACGAGCTGAAGGACAGAGCACAGGCCCGCATGGCTGAGCTGCGCGAACAGTTTGCCATCAGCGACACCGACAACAGCGACCTTGACCTCACCCGCACGGCCTACCCCGTGCAGCTGGGCACACGCCACCCCCTCACCATCGTCAAGAACGAGATCATCGACATCTTCAGCCGCCTGGGCTTCACCCTCGCCGACGGACCTGAGGTGGAGGACGACTGGCACGTCTTCAGCTCCATGAACTTTGCCGAGGACCATCCCGCACGCGACATGCAGGACACCTTCTTCATCGAGAGTCATCCCGACATCATCCTGCGCACCCACACCAGCTCTGTCCAGAGCCGCGTCATGGAGGTGCAGAAACCGCCCATCCGCGTCATCTGCCCGGGACGTGTCTATCGCAACGAGGCCATCAGCTATCGCGCCCATTGTTTCTTCCATCAGGTGGAGGGGCTCTACGTCGATAAGAACGTCAGCTTCACCGACCTCAAGCAGGTGCTGCTGCTCTTCGCTCAGGAGATGTTCGGCAGCGACACCAAAATCCGCCTCCGTCCCAGCTACTTCCCCTTCACCGAGCCCAGCGCCGAGATGGACATCTCGTGCAACATCTGCGGCGGCAAGGGCTGCGCCTTCTGCAAAGGCACCGGATGGGTGGAAATACTCGGCTGCGGCATGGTGGACCCCAACGTGCTCGAGCTCAACGGCATCGACAGCAGCATCTACACAGGTTACGCCTTCGGCATGGGCATCGAGCGCATCACCAACCTCAAGTATCAGGTGAAAGACCTGCGCATGTTCTCCGAAAACGACACGCGCTTCCTCAAGGAGTTCGAGTCGGCAAACTGAGGAGGGGGGGACAGCATGACGCTCAAGGCCCGATACAAGGCTGTCCTCGACTACTTCCGTACGGCTATGCCCATAGCCGAGACGGAGCTTCACTACGACACGCCTTTCTCGCTGCTGGTTGCCGTGATGCTCTCGGCGCAATGTACCGACAAGCGCGTCAACCTTGTCACCCCTGCCCTGCTTGACGCCTTCCCTACCCCCGAGGCTATGGCTTCCGCCACGCCCGACGAGGTGCTACCTTATATAAAAAGCGTCTCCTACCCCAATAGCAAGGCTGCTCACCTGGTGGGCATGGCGCGCATGCTGGTGGAGCGTTTCGGCAGCCAGGTGCCCGACACCCTCGAGGAGCTGGTGCAGCTGCCCGGCGTGGGACGCAAGACGGCCAACGTCATGCAGGCTGTCGTCTGGAACAAACCAGCCATGGCTGTCGATACCCACGTCTTCCGCGTCAGCCATCGTCTGGGCCTCGTCCCTGCCGGTGCCACCACGCCCTACGCCGTCGAACAGGCCCTCACACGCCACATCCCCGAGGCCGACATCCCTACGGCACACCATTGGCTCATCCTCCACGGGCGCTACGTCTGCACCTCCCGCAGCCCCCATTGCGCCACCTGCGCTCTCAACGCCCTCTGCCCCTCTGCCGCAAAAATCGCCAAAGAGACAAAAAGCCGCCAAAGCTAAGGCCTGAATCACGTCCAAGCGAAGCGACCGCTATCCATCTACTCCAGATAGTCATAAAAAGAAATGAGACGTGCTGCACAGCATGTCTCACTCCACTTGGATTCGTTGAACGAATATAGTATCATCAAAATGAAAAAAAATGTTTGAGCCGAATGTCAGACTCGAACTGACGACCTACGCATTACGAATGCGTCGCTCTACCGGCTGAGCTAATTCGGCAGGACTCCGGTTCTCCGAAATCGGCGGCAAAGGTAATACTATTTTTTGGAATGTCACAAGCCTCGGCACACTTTTTTTTGAAAAATTTACATCTTGTCGCAATTTATCACTATCTTCGCGCCGTGAAAGTATTTCTATCGAGGTTTGCCGTCTGCTTCGCCCTACTGCTTGGGGCCGTTCCATTGTGTGCGCAATGGATTCCCGCTCCTACCCCCAAGCGCGAATACCGCGCCGTGTGGCTGACAACGCTGAAAAACCTCGACTGGCCCTCGGCACCTGCCACAACACCCCTCGGCGAAGAACGGCAAAGGCAGGAACTCTGCGCCATCCTCGACACCCTGCAGGCCGTCGGCATCAACACCGTCCTGCTGCAAACCCGTCTGCGGGGCGACGTCATCTACCCCTCGCTGCACGAGCCCTTCTCCGCCTTCCTCACGGGCAAGAGCGGACGGCGGCCCACGACCTACGACCCGCTGCAGTTTGCCATCGAGGAGTGCCACAAACGCGGCATGCAATGCCACGCCTGGATGGTGGCCCTGCAGGTGAAGGACAACAAATACGTGGACCCTTCGTCCGACGCCGTTGTTAACCATTTGTGCACCATGGTGCGCGAGGTGGTGAAGGGATACGACGTGGACGGCATTCACCTCGACTACATCCGCTATCCGGAAAGGCAGGCAAGCGGACAGGCGGGCAAGCAGACAAACAGAAGCTCCAACACCGACGCCCAGGCAAAGCGCGACAACGTCACACGCTGCCTGCGTGCCGTCTATCACACCGTGAAGGCCGAGAAGCCCTGGGTGTGCGTCAGCACAGCCCCCCTCGGCAAGTATCGCGACACGCGACGGGCCTCGTCGCAGGGATGGAATGCCTACAACACCGTCTTCCAAGAGGCACAGGAGTGGGTGCGCGAGGGCATCTGCGATGTACTCTTCCCCATGATGTACTACGACGCGCACCATTTCTATCCCTTCGTGGAGGACTGGGCGGCACACAGCTACGGACGCCACTTCGCTGCCGGGCTGGGCATCTACCAGCTTGCCCCTGACCAGCTCGACTGGGACATCCACACCATGCTCAGGCAGATAAGCTACGTGCGGGCTTTCGAGGGTACGACGGGAGGCCTGCCCTGCTATGGCGACGGCGCCTGCGGCTACGCCCTCTTCCGCGCCGGCTTCATCATGGACAACACAAAGGGCATCCGCGACGAACTGCGCCTGCTCAACGCACAGCCCGCCCTCGTGCCGGCACTAACGTGGGCTGCTACCCTGCGCCCCGACAGCCCGTCTGCCGTGAGCGTCACCCTCGTCGGCGACAGCATCCGCATCCGCTGGCAGACGACGGGGGCCTCCCTGCGATACAACCTCTACTGCGCCGTAGGGACACACATGGACTTGGACGACAGCCGCTGCCTCTACTTGGCAGCCCAGGACGCCACGTCGTTCACCATACCCCGTCCCACACGCATGCAGGACGTCACTCTCGCCCTCACAGCCATTGACCGCTACGGCAGCGAAAGCCGCCCCGTCGTCTGCTACATCCCCGCTGCAAAGAAACCCCAAAAGGACAAAACCATCATTCCATAACCACCATGCGCAAGAACATCCTCCTATGCCTGCTTGCTGCTACCGCCGCCCTCTCAGCCGAAGCACAACAGGCCGACAACGCTGCAAAGCACGTCCTCACCCTCGACGAAGCCATGAACAGCTGGCAACTCGTCCGTCCGAAATATCCTGCAGGGGGCTGGCAGACCGATGCACGGGGTGCCGACATGCCCTACGATGCAGCCCGTGCCGACGATGACGGGGGTACCTTCAAACGGGGTTCGGACGAAGCCGCCTACACCCTCGACTTCACCAACCGCAAGCGCGTCTGGCGCTATGCCACACGGGGCGACTACTGGCTCGTCAATACCGCCACGGGCGAGAAACGCCAGCTTGGCGTCTCGCTGCCCGAAGCCAGCCTGATGTTTGCCAAAATCTCGCCCGACGGCAAGCAGGTGGCCTACGTCTCGAAGAACAACATCTATCTGGAAGCGTGCAGCATGACTGATACCTCCATCACTCCCCTCACCACCGACGGCAGCGAGACCATCGTCAACGGCACATTCGACTGGGTGTATGAGGAGGAGTTCGACTGCCGCGACGGGTTCCGCTGGAGCAGCGACAGCCGCTTCATCGCCTTCTGGCAGAGCGACACCGAGGGCACTGGCTGGTTCGAAATCATCAACAACGTCGATAGCCTCTACCCCACCGTCAGCCGCTTCCCCTACCCCAAGGCCGGCACCACCAACTCAGCCGTCCGCATCGGCGTGATAGATGTCAGCAAGTCAGCAAGCTCACAGGCGGGCAAGTCTATAAGATGGCTGCCCATACCTGGCGACCTGCGCGAGAACTACCTGCCCCGCATGGAGTTCATCCCCGGGACGAACACGCTGATGATTCAGCAGATGAACCGCGCCCAGAACACCAACTGTGTCTGGACAACCTCCGCCGACGTGGAGGCTCCCCTCGCCCTGCTCTGTACCGACACCGACTCGGCCTGGGTAGAGACGAACGACAACATCCACTGGCTGAAGGGCAACAAATACTTCATCTTCACCTCCGAGCGCGACGGCTGGCGGCATCTCTACCGCGTCACAGCCGACGGCAAGAAGTGGACGTGCATCACCGAGGGCGACTACGACGTCATCAGCGAAGTGGCCTACGACGAGCTGCGCGGATACATCTATTTCATGGCCTCGCCCGGCGACGCCACAAACCGCTATCTCTTCCGCACCCACGTCATGGGCAAGGGCAAGGTGGAGAACATCACCGCCCAGTGCCACAACGGCAACCCCGAGGCGGGACAGTACAGCTACAACTTCTCGCCCAACTACGACTACGCCGTCGAGAGCTTCTCGTCAGCCCTCCGCGTGCCCCGCTACACACTGGTGAAGAGCACGGGGCGCGGGCGCTGGACAGCCGACCACGTGCTGGAGGAGAACGCCGAAGCGCAGCAGGACTGGGAAAACCTCGCCATCGGGCACAAGGAGTTTGTCAAATGCCAGGGTGGCGACCGCGAACTGGATGCCTGGATTATCAAGCCCTATGACTTCGACCCCGCAAAGAAATATCCCGTCATCGACTTCGTCTATGGCGAGCCGGCATCGGCCACCGTGCAGAACGACCGCGGAAGCCTCTTCTGGTACTATCTGGCCAATCAGGGCTACATCATCGTCAGCGTGGAGAACCGCGGCGCCGCCGCCCCACGGGGCAGGGAATGGCGCAAATGCATCTACGGCGAGGTGGGCGTGGCTGCCAGCGAGGACCAGGCACGCGGCGTCATCAGCCTCTGCCGACAGTTCGAGTGGATGGACTCCACACGCATCGGCATCACCGGCTGGAGCGGAGGCGGCTCGCAGACACTCAACTGCATGTTCCGCTACCCCGACGTCTTCAAGACAGGCGTCGCCGTAGCCTTCGTGGCCGACCAGCGGCTCTACGACACCATCTATCAGGAGCGCTACATGAACACTCCGCAGGCCAACGCCGACGGCTACTTCCGCGGCAGTCCCATCAACTTTGCCGAGGGACTCAAAGGCAACCTGCTGCTCCTGCACGGCACGGGCGACGACAACGTGCACTACCAGAACTGCGAGATGCTCGCCAATCGCCTCATCAGCCTTGGCAAGCGTTTCTATCAGGTAAGCTACCCCATGCGCACCCATGGCATCAGCGAAGGCCGAGGCACCAGCAAGCACCTCCGCGAAACCCTCATCGACTTCTTCAACCAGAATCTCTGAGTTAGGCACCAGGCTTGTGCGTTTTAAAACAGCCCCTTCCAACGTAGGAAACGGGGGGATTAGCGCAAACCGGAACGCTTCGTTTCACAAGATGAAACGTTCCGATTCGTGATTTCAAACGTTTCGTCTTACGGCAGAAGCAGGGGATTTCCCTATATACGCTAAAAAGTTATCCACCACAGATTAACTTTTTTTCAAAAACGCTTGCTCCTTTTCATTCTCTTCTGTACATTTGCCCGGTAAACGAAAGTTTCATTCACCTTTATAAATTTAATTACTATGCGAAAAAATGTACTTTTTAAGTCCTTATTGGCACTTGCCCTGGTGCTGATAAGCGGAAGTGTGTGGGGCGAAACCAAAACGCTCATTGTTGATGGGGCTCAATTGGACAATACTGATTATTCAACAGAAGCGAAAGAGTATGTAATTGATGGAGTATCTTTTACAGTAGGTAAAGGCGCAAAGCAAATTAGCTCTACGGGTGCAAACAGATTTACGGATGTAGCAATAATCATCGGAAAGAAAGATGCCTACATCTATAACAATACTGCAATACCTGGCCGTATTACTAAATTTGAGATTTACTCTAATCAGGGAGCATCCAAAAAGGTTGCTGTTGGCATCAACTTCAGTTCAAAACCTATCAGTTCTTTTGATGGGAATGCGGCAAACACATACTCTGCTACTCTTGAAACTCTCGACCACGTTTACGATTGTTCTGAGAGCCTGCCAAGTGACGCCAAGTATTTTTGGTATCAGATAACGAATGCATACAATTCTCAGATTCAGTTCCGCATTACTTACGAAGACGAAGGCACGAATCCGAATACAGCGATTGAAACGTCTGTTATAATCGATGATGCCGGGTTAACGAACAAGGATGTATTTAGTGGTTCAGATGCGGGGGCGTTAAGCGCAGCTGTATATGCAAATAATGAACAAATCAGTGGTGCAACCGTTGAATGGACTTCAAGCAATGAGAATGTAGCCTCAATTGACAATTTAGGTAAAGTGACATTGGTTGCTGCAGGTACTACCACTATCAAAGCCAGTTACGCAGGTATAGAAAATCAGTATCTGCCCTCTTTTAAGTCCTATGAACTTACTGTTATAAACAATGACCCGAACGCGGTCGGTACACTGACTAATCCTTATACGGTGGCGCAAGCCATCGCTGCCATCGAAGCGGGGACGGGAGTAACGGGCGTATATGCCAAGGGCATCGTGTCGAAGATTGTCACGGCATTCAATGCTCAGTTTGGTAACATCTCCTACAATATCTCGGAGGACGGCTCGGAAGAATCCGAACAGCTGCAGGCCTACCGCGGGTTTGACAAGGACGGCGAATGGTTCACTTCCGATGAGGACGTGCAGGTGGGCGACCAAGTGGTTATCTATGGCAACCTGAAGAAGTACAACACCATCTATGAGTTCGATGCCAACAACCAGCGCGTCTCCTTTATTCGCTCCTCCACTCCCTCTATCTCCGTCAGCCCTGCCGAGGTGGAACTGGATGCCGCAGAGCAGGAAGGTTCGCTTGACGTGACGTTCAAGAACATCGACACCCAGAATGCCCAGGTAAACGTGACGTTCGTCGATGCCAACGGAAGGCCCCTGCCCGCTGAGCCGGATTGGATTGCGGCCGACTTCGAGAACGGCAAGGTTGCCTATCTGGTGGAGGCCAACACGGGCGATGCCCGCACGGCATACCTGGTCGTCAGCGTGAACAACTACCAGTCCAACGTCGTGACCATCGCGCAGGCTAAAGTAAAGCTCGCATACGCCGCCCTGCCGTTTGAGTATGACGGTGATGGAACAGGCATTCTTCCCGACGGTCTGACAGCCGAGGGACTTGGAAACTACAGTTCCTCTCCTGCCCTGAAGTTCGACAATACGGATGACTACCTGATACTGCAGATTAACGAGCAGCCTGGCAAGCTCACCTTCGACATCAAGGGTAACGGCTTCTCCGGCGGTACGTTCACCGTCCAGACTTCTGCCGACGGACAGACTTACACCGACCTTGCAACCTACACCGAGCTGGGCACCACGCAGTCGGAGTCGTTTGCAAATCTGGCTGAAAACGTTCGCTACATCAAGTGGGTCTATACAGAGAAGGTCACGGGCAACGTTGCTCTTGGCAACATCAAGCTGGAGAAATACGTTGTTCCTGAGAAGTACCCCATCAAGATTGGCGCCTCGGACAACATCGAACTGTTTGTCTTCGATGCAGCCAACCAGAACGAGCCCTTGCAGAGCGGAGCCGAAGTGCTCAGCGGCACGGAACTGCTCATCAGCGCCGACCCTGCACAGGGCTACGAGCTGGAAAGCATATCCGTTACCGATGCCGAAGGCACAGCCATTTCACTCAAGGAAAATGCAGACGACGGCACGTTTACCTTCACCATGCCTGCCAGCAACATCACCATCGTGGCAACGGCCAAGGAGGTAACACCTGTCACCTACACCAACTACACGCTGGCAACGTCTGTTGAGCCGGGCAAGCACTACATCGTTGTCGGTAAGAGCGACACCGGCATCTATGCCATGGGCGCGCAGAATACCAACAACCGTGCTGCCGTGAAGGTCGAAGCCGGCGACAACGGCGTGATGGTCCCGTCCGATGCCGAGGTCTATGAGCTCGTCATCAGCGGATTCGATGCCGACTACGCCATCTATGACTACGCCGAGGCTTCTCCCGGATTCCTCTATGCCGCAAGCAGCAGCCAGAACCACCTGAAAACCACCAACAAGCTCAACGACAACGCCAAGTGGGCCATCAGCTTCGACGCGGAGAGTGGTGAAGCTTCCATTAAAGCCCAGGGCAACTACACGCACAACATCATACGCTACAACAGCACCAACGGCCTCTTCTCCTGCTACAATTCCGGCCAGCAGCCTGTCTATCTCTACGTGAAGGTGGGCGACAATGCTCAGGAAGTGTCTTACTACAAGACCATTGCCCATGAGTATGCTACGCTCTGCCTGCCGTTTGCCGTTGAGGTGCCCGAGGGTGTCGAGGCATTCATCGCCACGGCCTATAGCGATGAGGCGGTGACGCTCACGAAGCTCGAGGCCGGCGTTGTCCCGGCTCAGACGGGCGTCGTGGTGGCTGCCAGCGAGAGCACCGTTGCCAAGTTCGTGGGGACGGAAAAGACCGAGCGCGTTGCGGATAACCTCCTGAAGGGTGTGACGGAGAAAACAGCCTACGCTGCCGTTCAGGGCATCAATGCCTATGCCCTGCAGCTCGTCGGGGAGGAAGCCAAGTTCTGCCTCGTGGAGGGCGGAAGCTTTGCGGCCAACACGGCTTACCTGGAACTGCCTGCCGGACAGAGCCAGACCATCGGCGTGCGCTTCGGCGATGCCACCATGGTGGAGGCCGTCACGGCAGCCGGGGAGAGCAGCGTCATCTACGACCTGACAGGCCGTCGCGTGGAGAAGATGACGAAGGGCATCTACATCGTGAACGGAAAGAAAGTCATGATGAGGTAATCCGTTGAGAGAGAGAACGTCGTTTTTTATCTGTTTAATCTATTAAAACACTTCACATAAGATGAAAAAATATATTCAACCTTCCATAGAGATTCAGGAAATACAGGTTCAGCAGCTGGTGGCAGCCAGCATCGGCCTGGACAACACGAACAAGTACAATGGCAACGGAACCAACCTTGCTCCCGGCTTCCGCAACCCGTTTGCCATGCCCGGCTTCGGTGGCGGATTCAGCAATCCGTTCGAGGAGTAAGCCTGGAAGAAAAAAGTAAGCTTGGAAGAGGGAGGGCTCGGGCCCTCCTTCTTTTTTTACACAAACAGGCACGAATGAATTACCGTAAACCGCACAATGTGGATTTTTTTAGCTATCTTTGCAGCCCGTCTGTGAAAAAGGGATAAGGAAAGAAAAGACTATCAGACTAACAGACTTCAGACTTCAGATAATAGTGCTGTGTCTGAATCATTAGCTGAACATTCATCTGAAGTCTGTCAGTCTGAAGTCTGAAAATCTAAAAAAGGGATAAGATGAAAGGAGCTGAGGCTGACAAAGGCGTGGCTGTGAAGGGCGCAGGGCATGGTGCCGGGCACTTCCTGACCTTCGTGAAGCGGTGGGCGCTGCCCATCAGCATGGTAGCGGGGGTGGTGGCGTACTTTGTGTTTGCGGCACTGCCGTTGGAGCAGGAGGTGTATGTGGCGGCAAACAGGGTGGTGGGCTTTGTGCAGCCTGCGCTGCTGTTCCTGATGCTGTTCCTGTCGTTCTGCCGCATCCGTCCGCAGGAACTGAGGCTCTGTCCCTGGCATCTGCCTCTGCTGCTGATGCAGACGGGGCTGTTTGCTGCGCTGGCCTTGCTCATCATCGTGCATCCCGCCATCGGGGGACGGGTTATCTTCGAGAGTGCCATGCTCTGCCTCATCTGTCCCACGGCAACGGCCGCAGCCGTCATCGTGAGGAAACTGGGGGGCAATGCGGCCCATCTGGTCACCTACACGGTGATGATAAACCTGGTGGTGTCCATCGTCATCCCGCTGACGGCCCCGCTCATCCATCCGCAGCCCGGACTGGGATTTGTGCGTGCCTTCACGGCCATCATGGCCAAGGTGTTTCCCCTGCTGATGTGTCCCATGTTGCTGGCCTGGCTCATACGCTACACGTTGCCAAGGCTTAACGACCTGTTGCAGGAGACGGGCGACCTGCCGTTTTATCTGTGGACGGTGTCGCTGGCACTGGCCATTGCCGTCAGCACACGCAGCATTGTGCACAGCACGGTGGGGTTCTGGCACCTGGCTGCCATTGCACTCGTCAGCCTGGTGTGCTGCCTGGTGCAGTTCCGGGCTGGAAGGAGGATGGGGAGAAGGATAAGAGGTGAAGAGAAGGGTGCCAGGGATGGTGAGGTGGAGGCGATTACGGCGGGGCAGTCGCTGGGGCAGAAGAACACGGTGTTCCTCATCTGGCTGTCGTACACGTTCTTCACTCCCGTCACGGCCATCGCCGGGGGATTCTACTGCATCTGGCACAATGTAGTCAACTCCATGCAACTGAATAATTCACAATTAAGAATTAAAAATTAAAAATTAAAAAACAATCACCACTATGACCTTGAATGAAGCTATCGTTGCACGACACTCCGTGCGGAATTACATGGACACGCCGCTCACGGCTGAACAGATTGAGACGTTGAATGTTGACATCGCCCGCTGCAACCGTGAGGGCGACGTGCATCTGCAACTCATCACCGACGAACCCAACTGTTTCCAGGCCGAGAAGCCTCACTACGGGCGGTTTTCGGGCGTCCGGAACTACATCGCCCTGGTGGGGCGCAAAGGTTCGGGACTGGACGAGAGGCTCGGCTACTATGGCGAGCAGGTCGTCCTGCTGGCTCAGACGCTGGGACTGAACACGTGCTGGGTGGGACTGACGTACAAGAAGACGCCCGCTGCCCTGAAGATGGAGAAGGGGGAGACGGTGCGCGGTGTCATTGCCATCGGCGCGGGAACGACGCAGGGGGTGCAGCACAGGAGCAAGGCTTTCGAGGCTGTCACCGAGGGCACGGACTTCCCCGACTGGTTCCGTCAGGGAGTGGAGGCTGCGCTGCTTGCCCCGACGGCTGTCAACCAACAGAAGTTCAAGTTCATCCTGAAGGACGGCACCGTCAGAGCCAAGGCGGGGCTGGGCTTCTTTGCCAAGATGGACCTGGGCATTGTGGCCTGCCACTTCGAGGTGGCTTCGGGCCACCGCTTCTTCCTTGAGCAGTTGCATAAGAGCTGAGCCGCCCATGGATATGAAGCTTGGCGAGATTCTTGCCGGCCGGCTGGGCGGTGGCGATGTGGTGTATCTTGCATCGGAGTACGGGGCAGGGAAGGTGTTCCCTTTTCTGTTCGATGCGGACAAGCGGACGGCGGACAATGCTGCCTGGGTGCTGACCCACTGTCTGCCGGATGACGATGCGTGGCTGACGGCCCGTCAGGACGAGCTCATCGGCCTGGCCATGCAGACGGAGAGCATCACCTTGCGGCGTCTGACCATGACGCTGCTGCTCCGCACCGGGTTCAGGGCCGATGCCGTCCGCACGGAGTTTATCGATTTCTGCTTCGACATGATGATGCGTCCCGACCAACCCAATGGAGTACGCTCCGTGGCGATGAAGCTGGCACACCTCCAATGCCGCCTGTTTCCCGAGCTGCTTGACGAGCTTCGCCAGACACTCGACGTCATGGAAACAGCATTCCTCTCCCCCGCCCTGCGGACGACGAAGAGGAATATACTGAAAGAGATAGAATAAAAGGAGTGTTAAGAATTAAGAGTCAAGAAAAACGCTCTGCAAGAGGTGGGGATGCGACGTGCAAAAAAGCGTTCTTTCCCGGATTTTAACTCTTAGCTGAAAAAATCACTTCAGCAGTTCCTCGAGTTTCTCGGCGAGCTTGTCGCCGCGGAGATTGCGTGCGACGATGGTGCCGTCCTGCCCGATGAGCACGGTGGCGGGGATGGCGCGTACACCGTAGAGGGCGGCGGCTTCGCACTCCCAGTACTTCAGGTCGGAGAGCTGGGGCCACGTCATGCCGAGGTCTTCGAGACCCTTCTTCCACGATGCTTCGTCGCGGTCGAGGCTGACGCCGACGATGCCGAAGCCTTTGGCCTTATACTTCTCGTAGGCGGCCTTGACGTTGGGCATCTCCTGGCGGCAGGGGCCGCACCAGCTGGCCCAGAAATCGACGAGGGTGAGCTTGTTCTGCTTCACGAAGTCGCTCAGCTTGGCGGGGTTGCCGGTGAGGTCGTTCATGGTGAAGTCGATGTACTTCTTGCCGACGGCCGTGGCGAGCACCTTGTCGTTCTGCTCCTTCATGCGCAGGAGGGTCTCGTTGCCGGGGGCTGCCTGGAGGTACTTGCCGAGCAGGGCATCGAGTTCCTCGGCCTCGAAGTTGTAGCTGTACTGCTGGAGCAGGTAGAGGCCGAAGGCGCAGTCGGTGTTGTCGGCGACGGCAGTCTTGACGGCTTCGTCGTACTTATTCTCCATCGCCTCCATCTTGGCACGGACGTCGGCCATCTCAGCCTCGCCGATGCTTTCGTCCTGGAGCTTCTGGTTCAGTTCGCCATAGCCTTCGAAGATGCCGTTCAGCGTGGAGTTGAAGGCCTCCATGCGGTTGTTGTTGAGTGTGCCTACGGCCTGGTTGTCGCCGTTGTCGTTGATGTCGGCCTTGATGTCGCCGGGCTCGAGGAAGAAGAGGATGCGGGGGCGTCCGGCCAGGGTGAGGTAGGCCATCTGGCAGGTGTCGGTCTCGCCCTTGAACTCGTACTTGCCGTCCTTGACGACGGCCTGGGCAAGGGTCTCGAGCGAGCGTCCCTGTGCTATGGCAATGGCGACGGTGTCGCCGTCCTGGGCAACGGGGATGGCTCCGCTCATGGTGTAGGCGTTTTTGTTCTGGCAGGCTGTCACCATCAGGGCAGCGGCTGCGAAAAGGAATAATTTCTTCATAGACTGTGTGTGATTAAAGGATTGAAAATGTAGTGTATGCTTGGTTTCTTCCGGGGTTCGTCAGTATTTCTGGAAGGTGTACTGGACGCTGATGGGCTCGTTGTTGATGATGCGCTTGATGGTGTCGGCGAAGAGGGGTGCTATGGAGAGCTGCTTGAGGCGGGGGCAGCGCTTGCCGTTCTGGTTGTCGAAGGGGATGCTGTCGGTGAAGACTATCTCCTCGAGCATGGAGGCGTTGACGCGCTCGACGGCGGGGCCTGACATGACGCAGTGGCTGGCGAAGGCGCGGACGCTGCGGGCTCCGGCGCGCTTCATCTCGTCGGCGGCCTGGGTGATGGTGCCTGCGGTATCGACGATGTCGTCGAAGAGCATGACGTGCTTGTCCTCCACGTCGCCGATGATTTGTATGGACTCCACGACGTTGGCGCGTGCGCGGGTCTTGTTGCAGAGCACGAGGGGGACGTTGAAGTACTTGGCGTAGGCGGCTGCGCGCTTGCTTCCTCCCACGTCGGGGGTGGCCATGACGACGTCGTCCATCGTAATGCCGAGGCTCTGTATGTAGGGTGCGAAGACGTTGCTGGCGTAGAGGTGGTCAACGGGGACGTCGAAGAAGCCCTGTATCTGGTCGGCGTGGAGGTCCATGGTGACGATGCGGCTGATGCCGGCGACCATGAGCATGTCGGCCACCAGCTTGGAGGCGATGGAGACGCGGGGCTTGTCCTTGCGGTCCTGGCGGGCCCAGCCGAAGTAGGGTATGACGGCGACGATGCTGCGTGCGGAGGCGCGCTTGGCGGCGTCTATCATCAGCAGAAGCTCCATCAGGTTGTCCGAGTTGGGGAAGGTGCTCTGCACCAGGAAGACGTCCTTGCCGCGGATGCTTTCCTCGTAGCTGACGGCGAACTCGCCGTCGGCGAAGTGGGTGATAATCATGTTGCCCAGGGGGCAGCCCAGCGACTCGCAGATTTGTTCGGCGAGGTATCTCGAGCGTGTGCCCGAGAAGACCATGAAGGGAGCAGATGTACTCATTATTTTGCTTGGAGATTGAAAACGGATGCAAAGGTACAACAAAAATGAAGAATGAAGAATGAAAAATGAAAAATAATTTGCTTTGCCGTTTTTAATTCTACCTGTTCAGGTGGATTTATCCGTTCGGGCGGATTTGCTTTCTGTTCCGTTAGATTTATCAGATAATAAATGGGATACAGCAAAAGAGCCGCCCGGTCCTTGGCGGGGACGGGGCGGCTCTGGCGGTTCAGTGGTTAGGAGAACTGGATAATCTGGAGGGAGTGGATTTGCTGGGGAGAACTGGATAAACCGGTAATTGTCATCGTTCGTCCATCATCCATTGCTGTGCTTCGGCAGCGGTGGTGAAGGTCAGGGCTTCTCCGGCGCTGTATTCCTTACGGGCTTTTTCTATCTTTGCCGCCAGCTCGGGGGTTACGGCAAGGTCGTTGTCCTCTACGGGGACTACGGTGTAGAGGCGGTTGCTGCGACGGATGAAGACGGTCTCGCCGGCATCGGTCTTGTCGAAGATGGCTGCCATGCGGCTGCGGTTTTGTACTTTTTTTGTGTACACGGCCCGTGGCATGAACGCCAGGTTGACATTGTTTTTTCGTACGGTGTCTAATGTGTGATGGAAGACAACATACTTTCAGAACGGACGGAGCTGCGTTTCTGTCCGTTTTTCTCCCTTTTTCCCTCCGGAGGTTTAGCAACTGTTTTTAAAACAATCCCTACATCCCTACATTTTTCTATATAAACGACTTTTAAACAATAGAATAAGCCATGTAGGGAATGAAAATGCCTACATTTCCCTACATTTCCCTACATTTTCCTGGCTTACGCTTTCCATACGACTTCTATGCCAAATCTTCTCCGAAACACGATGCCATTTGCTGCAATTTGAGCATATTTTCCTACATCCCTCTCCCCCAAAAGAGCAAAAAAGGGGCAAAATCATGTAGGGAAATGTAGGGAAATGTAGGGAATCAAGTTCCCTACATGCCATAAGCACCTCTATTTCTGTATGTAAAGGAAGAAAATGTATGGATGTAGGGATTATTTCATTATAGTGAAAAGAGAAATACGCTCCATATCTTGCTTTCCGCATCTGTTGTTGCGGGTTTGCAATCTGCCTGAACGTGTGTGGCTGACAACCCGGAACCGGCGGAGGAAGCAATGGAACGTCTGGCAGACGTAATGCATCCTTGTTAAATGACGCCGTCGTTTATATAAATGACGCCGTCGTTTACATAAATGACGGCGTCATTTAACAGGAAAGAAAGGGAAAGGGAGAAAAGTAATAAGAAAGGGGAGGAAGGAAATTGAAAAGAGTTCTTATCTTTACCCCTCCTCCGGAGGCTTTTGGACAGGCGGCGGCGCGGATAATTGCAAATAAATTTGCTTTTTCCCGCGGTTTGCACTACCTTTGCGCCCGTTTTTATTATTTATAAGGTATAAAGACATCAAGATAAGCGATATGGAACTGGCAAGCAAGTACAGCCCCGCCGAGGTCGAGGGCAAATGGTATCAGTATTGGATGGACAACCGCCTCTTCGCAAGCAGACCCGACGGGCGCGAACCTTACACCGTGGTCATCCCCCCGCCCAACGTCACCGGCGTGCTCCACATGGGACACGTCCTCAACGAGACCATTCAGGACATCCTCGTGCGCCATGCCCGCATGGAGGGTAAGAACGCCTGCTGGGTGCCCGGCACGGACCACGCCTCCATTGCCACCGAGGCCAAGGTCATCAAGCGCCTCGCCGAGAAGGGCATCCGCAAGAGCGACCTCACACGCGAGGAGTTCCTGCGCCATGCCTGGGACTGGACGGACGAGCACGGCGGCATCATCCTCCGTCAGCTGCGACAGCTGGGATGCTCGTGCGACTGGGACCGCACAGCCTTCACCATGGACGAAGAGCGCTCGCGCAGCGTCATACGCGTCTTCTGCGACCTCTACGACAAAGGCCTCATCTACCGCGGCCTGCGCATGGTCAACTGGGACCCCGAGCGCCAGACAGCCCTCTCGGACGAGGAGGTCATCTATCACGACGAGCACTCGCACCTGTTCTATCTGCGCTACTACGTCGATGAGCCTGCCGGCAGTACCGACGGCGAGGAACCCGATGCACAGGTGCTCGCAGCCACTGACCCCTTCGACCCCACGGTGAAGCACCAGATTGTCCATCGCGACAGCCAGGGCCGACGCTATGCCGTCGTCGCCACCACACGTCCCGAAACCATCATGGGCGACGTCGCCGTCTGCATCAATCCCAAGGATCCGAAGAACACCTGGCTGCGCGGCAAGCGCGTCATCGTCCCCCTTGTCGGCAGGGTCGTCCCCATCATCGAGGACCGCTATGTGGAGATTGAGTTCGGCACAGGCTGCCTGAAGGTCACCCCCGCTCACGACGTCAACGACTATGCCCTCGGCCAGAAGTACGACCTCGAGGCCATCGACATCTTCAACCCCGACGCCACCCTCTCGGAGGCCGCCGGACTCTACGTGGGCATGGACCGCTTCGACTGCCGCACGCAGATTGTCAAGGACCTGGACGCAGCAGCCCTCCTGGAGAAGGTCGAGGACTACGACAACAAGGTGGGCTACAGCGAGCGCACCAACGTGCCCATCGAGCCGCGCCTCTCGCTGCAATGGTTCATCCGCATGCAGCACTTTGCCGACATCGCCCTGCCTCCCGTCATGAACGACGACATACGGTTCTATCCGCCCAAGTACAAGAACACCTACCGCACGTGGCTCGAGAACATCAAGGACTGGTGCATCAGCCGCCAGCTCTGGTGGGGCCATCGCATCCCCGCCTACTTCCTGCCCGGTCAGGACGATGTGCCTGACGCCGAGCGCCAGTACGTGGTGGCCGAGACCATCGACAAGGCTGTGGAGAAAGCACGCCTCATCAAGGGCTACGAGACCGTCACCGCCGACCAGCTCACCCAGGACGAGGGCGCCCTCGACACCTGGTTCTCGTCGTGGCTCTGGCCCATCAGCCTCTTCGACGGCATCAACAACCCCGGCAACCCCGAGATCAGCTACTACTACCCCACCTCGGACCTCGTCACCGGCCCCGACATCATCTTCTTCTGGGTGGCACGCATGATCATGGCTGGCTACGAATACCTCGGCGACAAACCCTTCCGCAACGTCTATTTCACCGGCATCGTGCGCGATAAGCTCGGACGAAAGATGTCGAAGAGCCTGGGCAACAGTCCCGACCCCCTGGACCTCATCGCCAAGTACGGCGCCGACGGTGTGCGCATGGGCATGATGCTCTCTGCCCCCGCAGGCAACGACATCCTCTTCGACGAAAGCCTCTGCGAACAGGGACGTAACTTCAACAACAAGATCTGGAACTGCTTCCGCCTCGTAAAAGGCTGGACGGTGGACGACACAGCCACTCCCTCCGAAGCAGCACGGACGGCCGTCAGCTGGTTCAACGAAAAGCTGAAGCAGACCGCCGCGCTCGTCGAGGACCACTTCTCGAAATACCGCATCTCGGATGCCCTGATGGCTGTCTATAACCTCTTCTGGAACGAGTTCTCGGCCTGGTACCTCGAGATGATTAAGCCTGCCTACGGCTCACCCCTCGACCGTCCGACCTACGACGCCACCCTCCACTACTTCGACTGCCTGCTCCGCCTGCTCCACCCCTTCATGCCCTTCATCACCGAAGAGCTCTGGCAGAACATCGAGGAGCGCCGAACGGGCGAAAGCATTATGTTCCAGCCCGTTTCCGTCATCGGCACAGACGCCGACGAGCAGCTCATCCGCGACTTCGAAACCGTGAAGGAAGTCATCTCCAACGTCCGTGCCATCCGCCTCCAGAAGGGTGTGGCCCAGAAGGAAGAGCTCACCCTTGAGATTGTGGGCGGCAACGCCACCACCGATGCCTATCAGGCCGTCATCCTCAAGATGGCCAACCTCTGCGCCATCAACACCGTCAACGAGAAGAGCCAGGGAGCAGCCAGCTTCATGGTGGGAACCACGGAATACGCCGTTCCCCTCGGCAACCTGATGGACGTCGAGGCCGAGCTGAAGAAGCTCTCCGACGAGCTCACCTATGCCGAAGGCTCGCTGCGCATTGTGATGAACAAGCTGAACAACGCCAACTTCGTCAGCCGTGCCCCCGAAGCCGTCGTAGCAGCCGAGCGCAAGAAGCAAGCCGATGCCGAGTCGCGCATAGCCTCCCTCCGAGCCGCCATCGCCGCCCTCCAAGGCTAAGGCCCCAGTAACTCCGGAAAATCCAGAATTTCCAAAATTTCCAGAATTTCCAGTAATTCCAGTAATTCCAGAAATCCCCCCAACCTTCTTAGAAAATGAACAAGAAAACCACGATTACCCTCTCTGTCCTCGGCGCCCTGATGCTGATAGCAGCCATTGTCGTCCTCAGCCTCAACCTGCGCAAAGCCAACAAGACCAATGAGGAGATGACGCAGCTCTTCGAAATAGAAAAAGAGGAGATGGAGAACGAATACTCCACGTTCGCCTCGCAGTACGACGAGATGCAGCTCATGATAAGCAACGACTCGCTGCAGGCCCAGCTCGAGCGCGAGAAGGAGCGCACCCAGCGCCTGCTGGAAGAACTGAAGAACACCAAGGCCACCGATGCAGCCGAGATTACCCGCCTGAAAAAAGAACTCGCCACGGTGAAGAAAGTCATGCGCAGCTACATCGTGCAGATTGACTCGCTCAACCAGCTGAACGAGAAGCTACAGGGCGAGAACCGCCAGGTCAAGCGCCAGTATGCCGCTGCCACACAGCAGATCAGCACCCTCCAGGAAGAGGCCAAGACGCTCTCCAACAAGGTCACCCTGGCCTCGCAGCTCGATGCCACGGGCTTCTCCGTCGCCTCCAGGAACAAGCGCGGCAAGGCCACCACCAAGGTCAAGGACGTCACCCAGCTGGCCGTCTCCTTCACCATCACCAAGAACATCACCGCCCAGACCGGCGAGCGCGACATCTACGTCCGCATCATGAAGCCCGACGGCGACGTCCTCACCAAGAATGCCGCGAAGACATTCCCCTACGAGAACACCAACCTGGAGTATTCCATCAAGAAAACCATCGAATACACAGGTGAGGAACAGGCCGTTACCGTCTATTGGGACGTGGAGGAATTCCTTCCCTCCGGCACCTACACCGTCTATGTCTTTGCCGGAGGCGTCATGATTGGCGAGAAGAGCTTCAACCTCGACTAAGCCTAACACCCCGAAGGGGCGACACAGCCGTTGTTTCGTTGCTGTATCGCCCCTTCGGATTTCACATTAGCAAACGCTTAGCGTTCCCTTCTCCCCGGTCTCTGCCCGGGTCCCGCCTGTGGAGCATTGCCCATGGGCATCCCCCGCTGCATGTCCTTCAGCAGCTCGCGACGGAAAGCCTCCTCGGCCATCTGGATTTTCAGCAGCTTCGATGCGGGCAGCACAGCCTTGAACTTGGGCAGATAGTCCTTGTCAAGCTGGTCGCACTTCATCTTCATCTCCGCTGTCTCGTCCAGCAGCTCGGCAGCCTCATCCTCCGTCAGGCCGTCGGCCATCAGTTCGCGCGTCTTGCGGCGGAGCTGTCCGTTGAGTTCGAACTTCTCGCCCTGCAACTCAAAGTAGAGGGGAAAGAACGCCGCAGCCTCAGCCTCGGTGAGCTCGGCACGACGGGTGAGGAACTCCTGCTGCTTGGCCTTGAATTCCTCGGGTTTCATGAAGCGTCCGCCCTGCTTGTCCTGAGCCGAGCCGACGGTCAGGAAACGAAGCGACACCAGGAGTAACGTAATCTTTTTCATCGGCCGGTTGTCATTCTTCATTCGTTAGATAACTGTAGAGCGTGTAGTCGTCAAAGACCGAGGAGGCGATGTAGTCAGCCATCTCGTCTTCCGTAAAGGCCATCTCGTCGGCAGCGGCCAGCGAGGCAGACTCCTTCGTTCCACCCGTCTGATGGAGGGTGGCAAACAGCACCACCACACCCACAAACGCCGCAGCCACCGAAAGCCATGTGCGCCTGGCCTTGCCCCACAACGGGGTGCGCACAGGCTCCGGCTCCACGGCAGCACGCTCGGGCAACGAGCCCAGAAGCTGCTGCTGGAAGGTCTCAAAGTACCCCTCGGGCACCTTGAACGGGTTTTCCGTTCCTATCTTTGCTTTGATTATTTCTTCGTCAGACATGCTATATTTGTTTTCCTTTGTTGATGATCGTTCTTTTTTCTTCTTCTACGAACTTATGACTATCGCGGCGGCACAAAGTTTAAATATCATCCTGAAAAAAAGCGGCAATTTTTTGTACGGCCACATGGTACGATGCCTTCAGTGCCCCCACGCTGGTGCCAAGCACCTCCGACATGTCCTCGTACTTCATTTCGTCGAAATACTTCATGTTGAACACCGTGCGCTGCTTGGGCGGCAGTGTCTGAAGGGCCTGCTGGAAACGCTGCTGAAGTTCGTCGCCGTCGAAATACTCGTCGGCCTCCAGATTGACGGCACTGCTCTCCTCGTTGTCGAGCGACACGATGTCGTTGGCATTCTGGCGGTTGAGGAAGGTGAGTGCCTCGTTGGTGGCAATGCGGTATAGCCAGGTGGAGATTTTCGAGTTTCCCAGGAAACTGTCCATATTCGTCCAGGCCTTGATGAAGGTATTCTGCAGCAGGTCGTTGGCATCGTCGTGGTCGAGCACCATACGGCGAAGATGCCAGTAGAGCGGCTCGGTGTACTCTTTCACCAGCACCGCAAACGCGCTTTGGGCCGTCTTAGGCTCCCTCAGCTGCCTGAGCAGAAGTTCATCATTTATAGCCACGACTGCAAAAGTAGTTCAAGCGAAACGAATTTGCAAATTTATTGACAATTTTTCTCTACCGGCACCTTCAGTCCTTCACGGGCCAGCATGCTGTCGGGAAACACTGCCTGGGCCTCCTGAAGCAGGGGACGCTCATCATCGTATCGGCCCGAGAAGTGCCCCAGCACCAGTTTTCCCACGCCCGCCTTCCGGGCAATGGCAGCGGCCTGGGCAGCCGTAGAGTGGTGCGTAGCCTGTGCCCTCCCCTCGTCCGCCGTGGCAAAGGTGGCATCGTGGTAGAGCACATCCACCCCCTCGATGAAGGGAATGACCGCCTCGGTGGGAGCGGTGTCGCACAGATAGGCATAGCTGCGGGGAGGCGCGGAAGGAGTGGTGAGCCGTTCGTTGGGAATGACGTCGCCATCGGCTGTGACAAAGTCGGCCCCGTTCTTGATGAGGCCGCGCTGGCTGATGGGTATCTCATAGGCGTCTATCATGTCGCGGCGGATGTGCCTCGGCGTGGGTTTCTCGCGGAACACAAATCCGCAGCAGGGGATGCGGTGGGCAAGGGGAACCGTCTGCACCGTCAGCGAACGGTCGTCGTAGATAACCTCGGCACGGTCGTAGCTGAAGGGATGGAACACCACCTCGTAGGGCATCTCGCGGCAGAAGTAGTCTATCTGCGGACGCAGCAGCCCCTCCAGCTCGGGCAGCGAATGGATGTGGAGCGACTGCGCATGTCCCCGTCCCAGCATGCCCAGCGTGGAGATTAGCCCGATGAGACCGAAGCAATGGTCGCCATGCAGGTGGCTGATGAAGACGTGCCCCAGCCGTGCATAGCTGGCATGGTAGCGGGCCATCTGCTGCTGCGTGCCCTCGCCACAGTCCACCATGAAGAGCTTGCTGCGCAGGCTCACCAGTTGCGACGAGGTGTTGTGGCGCGTGCTCGGCTTGGCAGACCCGCAACCTAATATCTGTACTTCAAACGGCTCCATTGTCTTTTCCGGCTGCAAAATTACACATTTTTTGCGTACATTCGCCGCCATCCACGCAAAAAAACGCACATCCACCTCCTTTTCGCTCGCCTTGAACTAAGTTCGAGCCTGCTCATGCTCGGCAGAGTCGATGCGAGCATCATCCTGCTCTCGCTTAATCGCATTTTTGACCTTTGACATGTTGCTGCGCGAGACGGGGAGTGATTCGTGACCGTGTCTGATGAGCAGCTGGGTGGAACCGGAATGCGAGATGATTTGCTCTACCTGACCGAGGTTGACCAGGAAGGCGCGATGGCAACGGACAATCGATGGATAGCCATGCAACGCTTCCTCCATTTGTTTCATAGTGGCACGCAGCAGGTCGCTTTGCACCTGTCCGTCGCGCAGCTGAAAGACTTTCACGTAGTTGCCTACGGCTTCGATATAGAGGAGGTCGGGGATGCGGAGCGTGACGGTCTCGCTGGTGTTGCCGGTGAGCGTGACGGCCGACGGGGGCTGGGAGGGGATGGAGGTGGTCTGCGACCGGGACAGCTGTTCGTTCAGCAGGCGCGTCTCCTCCAGCTCGGCGGCCAGGTAGCGGCTGCGGAACTTGAAGCGCCAGTAGAGTCCGATGGCGAACGAGCAAAAGGCAATGATGGCGAGCGTCTCGAGGAAGTTACTCCACGAGAGGTGGTTGCTCTCCATCCGGTTGCTCAGCACCCTGTCCCGATAGAGGCATATCATCAGCGATACCAGTGGCGTGTTGATGAGCTGGAACCCGAGGTTGCGGCGTATGATGTATTCAATCCCCGGCTCGGCTGAGCGCGGCTTTCCGACGATATACGTCAGTATGGCTTCGGTCAGGAGGCAGACGCCGAAGCCCAGCACGCCCACCGCCAGCAGATGGACGTAGGCCTCCCATTGCCAGACGGCAAGTCCGAAGGGCTTGAATATCGCTAATGCCAGCACGACGAATCCGACACTGACAACGCGGACGCGGATAAACTCCTTTTCCATGATCATGCGGCAAATATACGACATTTTCTGAAACGATGATTCATTTCCGTCACAAAAAATGCCGTTTGTCCCATTCTTCCTGCCACTCGTCACAAAACCCAGCAGAATATCCCAGAAATTTGTGCGTATCGGCGGAGCGCCCTACTTTTGCAGCCGAAATGCATCAGCCATGCATCTTTTTGGTCACACCGGCGGTGTCAGTATCCGGAATGACGATAGAAACGAATAAAAAATATAACAATGAAAAGAGACAAACTGAGAGTGGCCCTGCTGATGGCTGCCTTGATGATGACCGTGACGGCTTTTGCCAAGAAGGCCCATGACGTCGATGGAAAAGTAGTTGACGAGAAAGGCCAGCCGCTGGCGTTCGTGAACGTGGTGCTACTGTCGCTGCCCGATTCGGCCTTCGTGCAAGGCACGGTGACGGACGAGGACGGCCTGTTCTCCCTCGTCGCCGACAAAAGCGGCGGCGTGCTGCGGGTGTCGAGCGTGGGCTATGTGACGCAATACCTCAGCGTGACGGCGGTTTCCGGGTTCGCCGTCCAGCTGAAGGAGGACGCCCAGATGCTGGGCGAGGTGGTGGTCGCCGGCCATCTGCCCAAGACCAAGCTGACAGGCGAGGGTCTGCAGATGAACGTCGAGGGCTCGGTGCTGGCGGGCGTGGGCTCGGCGGAGGACGTGCTGGCCAAGACCCCCGGAATCATCAAGAACGCGGGCGGACTGGAGGTCATCGGCAAGGGCTCACCGCTCGTCTATATCGACGGCCGGCGCGTCACCGACATGAGCGAGCTCGAACGCCTGCAGAGCAACGAAATCCAAAGCGTCGAGGTCATCACCAACCCTGGCGCCCAGTACGATGCCACCGTGCGCAGCGTCGTCCGCATCCGCACCGTCCGCCGTCAGGGCGACGGCTTCGGGTTCAATCTGAATGCATCTGATGAACAGTCGTTTAGATGGGACAGGGGCAACGGCCCCTTCGGCGCTGCGGGCGTGAACTACCGCACGGGAGGGTTGGACTTCTTCGGCGGAGTCAACTATGCCCGCAACACCTCCCGGCAGGAAAGCGAGTTGGAGAAGCAGACCTTTGGCAGGACCGTCGCAGGGAACGACTGGCTCTTCGAGAACAAGGGAACGCTCCTGAACGAATATGTCGGCAGCACACTCTATGGCAACGCCGGCGTGAACTGGCAGATGGCTGCGGGCCACTTCCTGGGCGGCAAGGTGGAATGGGGCCGACACCTCACCTACGACGTGCATACGGAGGTGAAAGACAATGTGTTCGAAAACCGGACGCTAGTGGACAAGCTTACCACGGTGTCGGATGACACGATGGGGGAGTGGACACCTTACAACCTGGGCGCCAACCTCTATTACAACGGCCTTGCCCGGGGCAATTTGGGCATCGATATCAACCTGGACTATTACGGAACGGACGATAGTTCCAAGTCCGTATCTATGGAAACGAGCGACATGACGCCGGGCGCCGCCATCCGGAGCGGCAGCACCAATGCAGGCCGTATGTACGCCGCCAAGGCGGTGCTGTCCTATCCCATCTGGAAGGGTCAGGTGCAGGCCGGGACGGAAGAGACCTTCTCCCACCGGATGGACAATTATTCGGTGGACGGTATCGACATCCCGGCTTCGCAGGCCACAGTAAAGGAGGATAATATCGCCGGATTCGCCTCTTACGGCTGCTATTTGCCGGGGGTAGGGCAGCTGAACGCTGGTGCGCGTTACGAGTGGGTGCATTACGCCTACGAGGATGCAGTGACGCCCGCTAATGACCTAACCCGCGACTACGGCAACTGGTTCCCCAATGTCTCCTACGCAGGTGTCATCGGCGCTCAGTCGCAGAATCCGGTTCAGGTAATGCTGAATTACAGCACCAAAACCAGCAGGCCGCATTATGGGAATCTGTCGAGTGCAATACGCTATAACAGCCGATATATCTGGCAGAGCGGCAATTCCCAGTTGCAGCCGGAGCTGTCCCATAATATCGGCCTTTCCGCCGTATGGAAGTTCCTCACGATAATGGTCAACTATTCCCGTACGGATAATGCCATCGTCACCTGGTCGGCTCCTTACGGTTCTGATGGCGTAGTGCTGGTGAAGCCCCGTAACATAGAAACGCCCTTCCGCATGATGGCGGCCTATGTGAACCTGACCCCTACCGTGGGTCCCTGGAATATAAATTATACATGGGGTATCCTTCCTCAGTGGTTTACGATAAATGCCCCGGATCCACGTGAAGCATCCGGCATTCGCGTAACTACGTTCAACAATAGGCCCATCTTCTTTGCCCAACTTTTCAATACCTTCACAGTGAAGGGAGGATGGCAGTTTGAACTGGGAAGCGTGCTTATGAGTCCCGGCTACTCCCGAAACCTTTATATGAGCAACTGGTACGTTAACATCACGGCTGCCGTGCAGAAAACGCTGCTCCGTGACGGTTCGCTTGTCGTTCGTCTTGAAGGAGCTGATTTAACGCGTACAGCACATTTCAATACGTCATCCGACTTCGGCAGTCATACCATCATACAGACAAACCTGATGGATACGCAGAAAGGTAAACTCTCCATCCGCTACAACTTCAATACGGCTCAGAGCAAATACCGCGGCACCGGCGCCGGTCAGGACATGAAGGAAAGAATGTAAAAAAGAATTATATGGAACAGAAGTTTTGTCAGAGCTGCGGAATGCCGCTCTCCCAGGAAGTCCTCGGCACGAACGGACGGAGCAGCGAGAGCCATCCGAGCTCGCTCGAAGATGGCCGAGTCGTGACGGACGAAGGCGAAGCCAATGCCGACGGGAGTAAGAACGAAGATTACTGCATGTACTGTTACAAGGACGGGAAGTTCTTGCAGGAGTGCACGATGAACGAGATGATTGAGCACTGTGCTCAGTTCGTCGGCGAGGTCAACAAGGGCCTGCCCCAGCCCATCACGAAGGAGGAATACATCGGGCAGATGAAGATGTACTTCCCCCATCTGAAGCGTTGGCGCAAGGCTCTTGCCATCAACAACGATGAGGCTATGCCAGATAATCCAGCATTGGCAGGTGTAAAGGATCTGATTGCTCAGATGGCCGACACGCTGCCCGTCACTTATATCTCGTCTGTCGATGAAGAAGGATTCCCCTGCACCAAGGCGATGCTGTCGCCGCGAGTCCGCGAGGGCATCAAGACGTTCTATTTCACCACCAACACCTTCTCCCTGCGCGTGGCGCACTACAAGGCCAATCCCAAAGCTGGCATCTATTTCTGCGATGCCGAAGGCTTCAAGGGCATGATGCTGCGCGGCACGATGGAGGTGCTGACGGATGCCGCTTCAAAAGAGATGATCTGGCGCGATGGCGACGAGCAGTATTACCCCGTCGGCGTAACCGACCCCAACTACTGCGTCTTGAAGTTCACCGCCACCGACGGCCGTTTCTACAGCGACTTCTATCCCCGCAGTTTTGTGATTGAGTAAAATGATGAGCAACAAGTCACTTGTCGTTATCGACATCCAGAACGACATCACCAAGCACTACCGGGACATCATCGGCAACATCAATGCCGCCATTGAATGGGCTGTGACTGAGGGAATGCACATTGTCTATATCAAGCATAATAACGTCACGGCAGGCACGCGAACGTTCAAGCCTGGCAGCAAAGGCGAGGAACTGGTGCCTGAGATGAAGGTCGTTTCGGATAACGTCTTCGTGAAGACGAAAAGCAATGCCCTCACTAGCGAGGCTTTTTCTGCCTTCATTGTGGCGATCGGCATCAATGAGTTCTACGTGGCAGGTGCAGACGCTACGGCCTGCGTGAAATCGACGTGTTTCAACATGGCTAAGGCTGGCTTCAAAGTACATGTCCTCTCTGATTGTATCACCAGTTACAACCTGAAGAAGCTACCGGAGATGCTCGCCTATTACGAGAGCAAAGGATGCGAGGTAAAGAAACTTTCAGAATACAAGTGAATATCCTAATCATAAATGCCAAGCAATTAAATGTGCTATAGAGAAGAAGCCATCGAATGTGTAAAAGGTCATGTTCTCCAGATACATAAGCAAATATATGCCAAGTATGAAGGGGATTTTGACAGGATCTTTACGGAAGGCTACAACAGCAAGTCCTATACGGGTAGGGTGATTGAGCCAGGAAAGATTTATGAACTGAGTTATCTGGAATGTACGTGCCCTAAAGTTAAATGTGGGCTGAGAAACCATCCGCAGCAATGTGAGTGCTCACGACAGAGCATTCTATATATCTTGTCGCAACTTGAACCGGACAGCCAATTCGATGTTCGGATTGAGAATACGATTCTCAGGGGAAGCGACCGCTGTACTTTCAGAATAACAAAGCATTCGTCAGAGTGCCAATGAAACATCTGCCAAATATCCTCTCGTCGCTCCGAATTGTGGGGGCTGTTGCCCTGCTGCTGGCTGGTGTGTCAGGCACTCCTTTCTGGGTGCTTTACGTCGTTTGCGGCATAAGCGATGTGGCCGACGGGTGGCTGGCGCGAAAGCTGGGTTGTGCTACCCAAACAGGGGCATTGCTGGACAGTCTGGCTGATATCTGTTTCGTGGTTTGTTGTGCTCTGCGGCTGCTTCCTATATTGGAGTTTCCTACTTGGTTGTTGATTTGGGCCGGCGTAATCGTTGTAATTAAAATAATCAACCAAGTGTCGGCCCTCGTGATGCGCGGACGTTGCTGCTTTCCTCACACTATGGCAAACAAGGTGACGGGACTCCTGCTGTTTCTTGCTGTCCCTGTGACATTTTGGTCCATCATTCCCCTCTCTGTTGTGGCTTCTGTTGCCACGTTTGCTGCCATTCAAGAGGGCCATTTCATCAGGACGAAGTGTTAAAGTCGTGTTAAAATCTTCATTTCTCTTGACTCGTCCCTTAGGGGAGGATGTAACTTCGCACTCGCTTAGCAAAAATATCGCGCGATGATGAGTAACAAAACCAAATTAAAAATCGGAGAGTTCTCCAGGCTGATGCAAGTGACTGTAAAGACCTTGCGTCACTATGAGCAGAAGGGACTACTCCTGCCTGACGAGGTGGACGAGTGGACGGGCTACCGCTACTATGGTATCGGCCAGATGCAGACGCTACAAGCCATCCGTGACCTGCAAAGGCTCGGATTCTCGCTGGATGAAATCAAGGACATGTTCGAGGACGGCTCGCACACGCCCAGCATCCGGCAGATGGACGAGAAAATCAGGGAGACGGAGGCGCAGCTCGGGCAGCTGATTGCCCGCCGAGACCAACTACTTGGGCTGAAAGACTCTCGCAAACACATTACAAAAATGGAAAAATTCAGCATTCAATCGTTGCCCGAGATTATTGTGGCAAGTCATCGGGAAATCATCCCCAATTATGCCGCTCTCGGCCCGCTTTGTATCGGGGCAATCGGCCCTGAGATGCAGCGTCTTGGCTGCAAGTGCCCTCCGCCGGGCTATTGCTTCACAATGGAACACGCCAAGGAATACACGCCGACGAACATCGACATCGAGTATTGTGAGCAGGTGGAGGAGATGGGCAAGGATAGCGCCATCATCCAGTTCAAACGCTTGCCTGCCGTACCCAAGGCCTTATGCATGAAGCACGTCGGTCCATACGAACGTTTTTATGAATCGTATGTCGAGGCCTTCCGTTACATCGAGGAACGAGGCTACAAAATTATCGGGCAGCATCGCACATGCTACGTTGACGGCGTCTGGAATCAGGAAGACCCGGAAAAATGGTTGTCAATCATCCAGATACCAATTGAATAACTCAAGTTAAAAATGTCTGCCCCATGTCTTCGTGGGGCAGACATTGTGTCTTCCTTGAGGCTTTTAGAGGCACTCCCGCTCGGAAAAGCAAAAAAATTTGTCATTTTCTTCGCTAAACCGTACCTTTGTACGGCGAAATACAGAAATACGATGAAAATACTTGTATTTAATGGAAGTCCAAAGAGGGATGCGAGCGATACGATGCACATAACCCGTGCCTTTTTGGACGGAATGAACGAAGCCGCTGTGCAGGAAGTGAAGACAATCCACGTCATTGACAAGCATATCGAATACTGCACAGGCTGCTTTGCGTGCAAGCGAAACGGCGGTACGTGCATCCACACTGACGACATGCGCGACATCCTGGACGAAATCCTCCAAAGCGACATGCTGCTGTTCAATTTCCCGCTCTACAACTACGGCATCCCTGCTCCGTTGAAAGCTCTGCTGGACCGCACGATGCCGCTCTCAAGCTTAGCTATGCAGAGGATGGGCGACCATTATGCGCATCCCAGCCAGGCCGACTTCTCCCGCCTGCGCTATGTGATGATTTGCGGATGCGGATTTCCGAACAGCCGTCACAACTTCGAGCCAGCCATAGCGCAGTTCAAGCTGATGTTCCCTTCGAACCATACCATCATCACCATTCCTGAAAGCCCAATGTTCAACGCTCCTGAAGCGGCTGTGGTGACCCTCCCCCGGCTGGAGTTGGTGAAGCGTGCAGGAAGGCAGTTCGCTGAAAATGGGAAAGTTGCTCCCGACTTGTTGGCGGAAATCGGTTCGCCCATGATACCCGAGGAGACGTACGCCGCCATCGTCAACCGAAAAGAATCATAAATACTATTTATAAGAATGGAAAAGTTCTGCCAGAGCTGCGGAATGCCGCTCACAGAGGAAAATCTCGGCACGAATGCCGACGGTAGTAAGAACCAGGAATACTGCATGTATTGCTATAAGGACGGGGCGTTTACCAACGACTGCACCATGGAGGAGATGATCGAATTCTGCTCGCAGTTTGTTGACGAGGTGAACAAGAACATGCCCCAGCCGATGACCAGGGAGCAGTACAAGCAGATGATGCAGCAATATTTCCCGACGCTAAAGAGATGGCAAAAATAATGGCTCCGTTGGAAACGGAGAGGATTGCTCTCCGCCCGTGGAGGGAGAGTGATGCCGAGGCGTTGTACCGTTATGCCTCTGACCCCGATGTAGGGCCCCGTGCTGGCTGGCCTCCACATCAAAGCATGGAAGAGAGCCTGGAGGTTATCCGCACCCTTTTCCATAGTGACCACATCTGGGCTATCGAACTTAAAGAGACGGGAGAACCCATCGGATGCATAGGCTATTATGCTCACGGCGAGAGCAATATCAATATCGGCCCAGACGATGCCGAGGCGGGCTATTGGGTAGCCAAGCCCTACTGGAACCTCGGCATTTGTACCGAGGCGCTAAGACTGCTGATAGACTACTGTTTCAACGTGAAAGGTTTCGATACCCTATGGAGCGACTTCTTTGTGGATAATCCAGCCTCGGGTCGCGTGATGGAAAAGTGTGGCTTCCACGATACGGGCATGGTCAACTATTGCAGCCAACTCCAGGTTGGCTCCGACCGCCCCGTCAGAATCATGCGATTGGACCGGAAATAGGGTTCGCCTCGGATAATAGCAAATTAATTTGCATTATCTCTCGCCTTGACCTTCGGTCTAAAATGCTCACGCTCGGCAAAAAGAAAAAATTTTCTCTTTGCTCTCGCTTAATCGCATTTTTGTCACTATCTTTGCCGGAGTTATGAAAAAGAATCTTACTCGTCATATCCCTAATGCCATCACGTGCTGCAACCTGCTTTCGGGCTGCGTTGCCACGGTGCTTGCCCTTCAGGGCGACTATCTCCACGCGTTCCTATTTATAATAATAGGTGCCGTGTTCGACTTTTTCGATGGCATGACCGCCCGCCTGCTCCGGGTTTCCTCCCCCATCGGCAAGGAGCTGGACTCGCTGGCCGATGTCGTCACCTTTGGCGTAGCCCCCTCGGCTATGGTCTTCACCCTCTTGAAGTCGCTCTGCACGCAGCTTCCTCTGCCTGCGTCCTCGCCCTTCATGCTCGTCGTGCCCTATATGGCTTTTCTGCTGGCAGCCTTCTCGGCTCTACGACTGGCCCGCTTCAACCTCGATGAGCGTCAGACCTATTCCTTCATCGGCCTGCCCACCCCTGCCAACGCCCTCTTCTGGGGCTCGCTGGCTTGCAAGATGGGTGGTCAGGAAGTGTCCGGCGTCAATCCTGCCCTCCTGACCGCTACGATTATAGTCGTTGTGCTGCTGTTCTGCTGGCTGCTGGTCAGTCCCCTGCCCATGTTCTCCCTGAAGTTCCGGAGCAGCAAATGGAAGGAAAACCGCACGCGCTACATCTTTCTCCTCGGCAGCTGTGTGCTTATCAACTTCCTCGGCATCGGAGGCTTTGCCGCCATCATAGGCTGGTACATCGTGCTGTCCGTCATCGACCATCATCTCTAAACCGTCCATCCCCATGACCCGCATACTACTTCTCATCGCCCTCCTCTACGTGGCCCTTGTCTGGCTGCCCCGACATCTGTCCCGCAGCGCCACCGCCCCCACCCGTAAACCCAAGAAAAGCAGTGGCCAGACCACGGTCACCCGCACCGCAGAACCGAAGAAGAAAGTCCTCGACCCCGCCGACATCACCGATGCCCAGTTCGAGGAGATAGAAGAATAAGAAGTTTAACGACAATCAGACAGCCAGCCAGAGTTCATCGACAATATAGCGAAGCACCGACCTTCGCAGGCCAGTGCTCCAAATTCACTTTTTTTCAACGTGGCATTCAAGCCACATGCGGAACCATCGCCCTCACGGGTTCGTGTTCCTTCACCTTTATAAATCTAATCAAATCCCAACGGCACGAGCCGGAGGGATGGGGAGGGCCCGAAAAGGCCCTTTTCTCTTGAACCCGATGACAGACTCCGCCCATGAAGTCCTTATCGAAGGGGAAAACGCTTTCCTGCTCATCTCATCTTCTCTGCCGGACAGTTCTTCCCGGCCTGCTATTCCTTTTTAATTTAAACATAGAGAAGCGCGGAACTGAAAACCAATTCCACGTGTGGGGCCCTAGGATAGCCGAAGGATAAAAATGGAAACAGCCCGCGCCATCGGCGCGGAACCGCTATGCCATCCATCTCCTTCGCACAAAATTTCCTAGGTTCCACACGGAAGAATGAAGCACAACGCTTCTACACAATATACTTCAAAGGGCTTTACGCATAAAGCCACTGCAAAATTAGCGCTTTATTTTCAGTTCACCAAATAAAAAGACGTTTTTCTTCGAACGCGTTTTCTTACGGCCAAAAGCAGAACAGCTGTAACAAACTTACTTTCAAAAAATAAAAGAGGATGTGACGCTGTGCCACACCCTCTCCTTCATTTTTTTAATAATCTTTTCTTACTCTGCATCGAAACCTTCCTTGATGAAGTCCGAAACCTGCTCGGCATACTTCTGGGCGGCCTCCGACTCAGCCTTGGCAGCCTCGAAAGCACGAATGCGGGCACGCGAAGCAGCATTCTCATCGACGATGAAGAAAGTCTGCATTTCATACAAGGCCTTGCCGCTCTGCTTGTCCTTGCCGACCTCGCGAATGATGGAGAAGCTCTCGCTCATCTCGCCCTTGATTTCCTTCTCGACAGTCGATTCATAGGCAGCGTAGAACTTGTCGAACTCAGTGTCGATGTTCTCGGCATCCGCTGCAAGGTCGCTGACCACACGCCCGCGGACAGTGCTGCCCGCACGACGGGCATAGTTGTTGCAAGCGTTGTTGACAGCCATCTGGTGGCCGATGTTCTTCGAGTTGAAGTTCGAGGCCACGCCCTGCACCTCGCTCACGGCCTCGCCGCCGGCAAGCAGCTTCTCATAGTGGCGATAGAGCGCGGTTTCGAGGCTGAAGGAAGAACCGTAAATCTCCCATTTGCCCTTCTTGAGCTCTTTTTTCTTCTGCTTGAACTCTTTCTTCAACACTTTGCCGAGGTCGCGGTTGCTCTGTGCTCCAGCGGCTACAGGTGCCAACAGGCACAATGTCATGATTGCAATTACGATTTTTTTCATGCGTTGGTTTAATAAAAAATAGTTTAACAATTTCGTGTCCTTGTTTGATTTTCTTTTTTTATTCTTTTCCTTTGACGCCGCAAATATAGGTGTTTTTTTATAAAAGTGCTATTTAATCAGCACTTTTTTGTTGCCGATGATGAAAATTCCCTTTTCCTGCTGCCCTGAGCGTCGTCCCGAAAGGTCAAATTCCATCTCTTCGCCAGGGTCGTCAAAGGCCACGGCATCCACCCCGGCAGGCACAAAGGCCGTTTCTTCAATAAACCAGCGCGCATCGTCCGTGGCCGCTGCGGGAAGCACCTTGTCACACGTCTCGTTGAGGCTGAGATAGGCATGGGCGCCCGACGGATTCCGGCAGACCAGGAACGACTGCCCATGCAGGTTGCTGCTCACAGCGTAGATGCCGGCATCGGCCTTATGCGCCACAAACGTCAGTTGCTGGCCGTCGCTGCCTGTGGGCGACAGATAGCCCATGTCCTTTGCACACTGCACATAGTAGTGCCCCTCGGCATCCGCCTGGATGAAACGGAAGTGCTGCCCTGCCCCCGAGGATATCAGGGAGGTGCTGGACGTCAGCCGGGAGGAGATATTCTTCATGTAGAACTTACCGCGTCCCATGTTCCGCAAGGCATACCAGCAGTCGCCGGTCTGCAAGGGTACGGCCGTAGCCTCCATTGCCAGGAACACCGCTTCGTAGGTCTCTTGGCTGGGATTGGCCCTGAAGTTCGCTATGGCAGCATCCACTTCGTCGCGCAGCTCTGCGGCCGGAGCTCCTACCGTGCGGACACTGCCATAGTAAAAGGGCTTACCTCCTCGTCGATGTATCGACTCATAAAGGCATAGCGCTGAGGCTCCGCATCGAGGGCATAGAGCCCGCCGGTGATGTCCTCAAGCGTATAGGGTTTATAGACGATGGAGTAGTCATAGCCGTGGAGCGTCTCCTCATAGAGGAAGGCGATGCGTCCGTCGGACTGCATGCACATGGTGCTATAGGCCGAACGCCGGTAGCTGGCCTGGTGCCTCCCGTCCCAGTTGCCGGCCAGGTTGGCTGGAGTGCCGAAGTCATCTTTTCCGGACAGTTCTTTGTAATAAATGCCAACGTTGTCGCGCCCGTCGGAGGATTTTCCGTAGCCAAAGGGCACCGACTGAAGGGCGACATACAGTTTTTCGCCATCGGCCTTGCGCACGGCGGGCACAATCATAATCTCGCCGTTGCAGGAGTTTCCGCCGGCATCGATGCCGTTGTTCGAGGCGTTTGACGTGGCACATTCGCCCCACGCCCCTTCAGCCCGTGCGGCATCGGTGAAGGTGAAGATGTTGTATTTTCGTCCTCCCCTTATGCGACTGCTGCAGATGATGCTCCCGTCAGGCAGTTCCTCGGCTTTCGGTTCGTCGGCTCCCGAGGGAATGGCTGGTGTATCGGCATCGCCCAACAGCTGCCACGTCCCGCCGAAGTCGTCGCTATAAAGGACATAGTTGCAATAGGTGTTGTTGACGTCCTTGGCCAGTATGGAGCAGTAGAGGCGATAGAACTTGCCCACCCTCACGTAGCGGCTCTGGTGGATTTTGCCGGAGCCGATGAAGAGGGAACGAAGCGGTCCGCGACTGCTCTTGTCGAACATAGCGTAGATGCCGTCCTGAATATAGTCGGGGTTGCTCCATGTTTCACCTTCGTCTGTGCTATAGAAACGTGCCACGCCCTGATGCACATCGCGTGTACCATTGGGGAACCCCGTGTTGCCCGAACAGCTGAGCACCAGTATGCTGTCGCTGGTGCGGTCGGCCACGATACAAGGGTCGCCATAGGCGGCATCGTATTTTGGTGTAGGCGAAGTGGCGTACTTGCCATGTGTGAACTCGACGATATCGCCCCATGTAGCCCCATTGTCGCGGCTGATGCGGCGGCGCAGCTCCACCGAGCCATAGCCGATGTCCGTACCGCCATAGCGGTAGTCCACCACGGCCACGAGGTTGCCCTTGCGCGTGCAGGCAATGGAGGGAATGCGATAGTTGGGGATGGTTGTCGTCACGAAAATCTCTTCAGACTGTTCGTCGGCTTGCATCGGGAGGGTGAATAGCAGGGACAAGCCGAGAGCCAGAGGCCAGGAAAGGGAAAGAAACTTTTTAGTCATAGAAACAAGGCGTTAGGTGTGGATAATCTTTTTCTGCTGCAAATATAGTCATTTTCTGTCTCGGACAAAACAATCTTAGGGATAAAATGCAAAAAAGCGCCCACGACGGGCGCTTTTCCTGTGTGATTCGTTAGAATCAGGAGTTCAGTCAATCACTGTTTGTCCTCTACACCATAGAGGTGCCAGTCTGTCTTGTCAAACTCCGATTTGACAATGCGCTTCAGGGCCTGCACATCCTCATAGAGCGTTATGCGGGCTTCGGTATTAGCCTCGCGCTTACGGTTCAGGATGGCCAGCTGGGCCTCTGTCTCGGCATCGGTCTGGCGCAGACGCTCAATCTCCGATTCCAATTTTTCGACGGCGGCGGCGTCAATGCCATACGCGGTCAGTACACTTACTTTTTTTCTTAGTCCTTTGGCAAGCACTTCGGCTTTTCCAATCAATAAATCAGCACCTTTTGACATTTTGGGGTTAGTTTAAGGAGTTATAATTTGTTATTATCTTAATCGCAGACAAAAATAAGCATTTTTCCTTTTCCCTTGTCCTTTTTTTAACGTTTTTTTGATTTTTTGATGGCTCAGAAGAACATGCCAGGGCCGCCGGGGCCGCCACGCATGCCGCCCATTCCGCCACGCATGCCTTCGGAGCCGGAGCTGCTGACGCCCTTGAACGAACGCAGGTTGTACACCACCGTCAGCATGGCGTAGCGGGGCATCACGTTGTAGTAGCTGGTGGTGATGGCCATGTCGCTGACGCTGCGGGTGTAGGACCGTTGAGTGCCGAGAATGTCGTAGCCGGAGATTTTCACCTCAAGTGCATTGTTCAGGAACTTCTTTCCCAGCGAGGCATTCCAGAGGAACGTCGAGATGTCCTGCCCCTGCATGGCGCTGCCGGTGTAGTAGGTGTAGTTGGCGCTGTGCTCCATGGTGATGCCTTTCCAGATAACCCACTGGAAGGTGCCGCGGGCCGTGTGCGTCAGGTAGTTGCGCGGATTGGTGTTGCTCTGCACATCGCTGAAGGAGAGGTCGTAGTGGAGCGAGAAGTCCAGGTTCTGGCTGATGTTCGAGGTGATTTCGAGTCCCGGGGCGAGGGTGCGGCTGATGCTCTTCGTCTTGAGTTCGGAGCAGGTGAGGTTCCCGCTGGCATCCCTGTCCACATATTCCTGGACGCCGGTATAGACGTTGTAGCCGCCGTTGAGGTTCAGGTTGACGTTGCTCATGATGAGGTCGAAGGGCAGTCCGTAGGTCAAGCCCGCATTGAGGTTGTAGGTGTTGTCGTCGAGGTTCATCGGACGGGTAATCTGCGCGCCCTTCACCAGGTCGAGGCCGGTAAACTGCTCGCCGCCCTGCCGATAGAAGTCAATGGGCAGCGCATCCACGGTGGTGTTGGCATTGACGATGGTTGTCACGGTGCCGATGGGGTTGTTCGTCATGCCTCCGCCCAAGTGGAACTGCAGGTTGGTGGCTTTCTCGATGTTGCTGTGGATGAAGCGGGCATTGATGTTGTGGCTCTGCTGCTGGCCAAGGTCGGGGTTACCTGTAGAGAGGGCCAGCGGGTTCACGTTGTTGACACTCTGCTGCAACTGGTTGATGCCGGGGGCCGACGAGCTGCTGCGGTAGAAGACGTTCACGCTGTTGGCGCTGTTCATGGTCCATTCGAACATGGCCATGGGCATCAGGTTGTAGTAGATTTTGGAGTCGATGACGTATGAGGGGTCGCCTGCTGCAGGGCCACGGTAGTAGTCGTAGGTCTGACGGCCGGAGAGGTCGGCGCGCTGCAGCTCCATGCGGGCCATGACGTTGAACTTTTCGTTATGGAAGCGGTAGCCCACGTTGGCACCCTGCGTCCTGTAGTCGCTGATGAAGGTGTTGGAGAGGTTGACATCGATGGAGTCGCGGACGGTGGGGTCGAGCCTCATCCCGTTGGCCATGGTGCCCATTTGGTCATACGTGGTCACGCGCTCGCTGGCCGAGTGGTTGTTGCGCATGTTCAGCGAGGCCGTCAGCTGCATGTTGTCGTTGATGGGCTCGGTCCATGTCACGTCGGCGCCGTAGTTGTAGTTGTTTGTCTCGTTTGTTGCATTCTGGTCAACGTAGGTGGCGTTGATGGTGCGGATGTCGTCGGCATCGCTGCCGCTGCCGGAGAGCGTGCCGTTGAATCCGAACGAGAGCACGCGCCCCTTGTCGTTCAGTTTGTGCAGCCAGGTCAGGTTGCCGCCCACGTTATAGCCGTCGCCCCGTGAGACGGTCTCGTTGGTGGTCGAGGCGGTGTCGTTGGCCAGCGGGGAAATGGTGTAGTTGCGCGAATGGCTGGTGGAGTTGTTGCGCTGGACGCTCACGCGGGGGCGGAAGACAATCTGGTCGTTGTCGCCGGGTGTGGCACGGATGAGCATGCTGATGTTGTGGCTCACGTTTCTCCTGTCGCTGTTCGAGTAGGCTTCCGTGCGGCGGTCCAGGGTGAGGTAGTCGCTGTAGGTAGAGTCTTCCTGATGGGTGTCAGTGGTATTGAAGGAGTAGTTGCCCTGCACCTCCAGGCGTCCGCCGAAGAAGACGTCGTTGTAGTTGGCGCCGAAGGCGTTGGCCTTGGCCACACCATTCTGTGCGCCCCACATGCGTCCGCCCATGCCGCCCATGGCGCCGGCGCTCATCAGGTCGTCGAAGGAGAAGTTCCGCTGGTTGACGTTGTTCGAGAGGCCCATCAGGGTGATGCGGCGGTCGCCGTTGAAGATGTTGAGGTTGAAGTTTCCGTTGTAGCGGGGCGTCAGGCCGTTGCCGGGGGTGTTTGCCGAGGGGATGTCGGCACCGCCCTGGGCGGTAATCTTGCCGAAGACGCCGTTGCGCTTGTATGAGCGGGTGCGGACGTCGAGGGCCTTGAAGCGTTCGCCGTCGTCGAAGCCGGTGAACTCGGCCTGGTCGGACTTCTTGTCATAGACGGCCACGCTCTGCACCACCTCGGCGGGCAGCGTCTTCAGCGCCAGCTTGGGGTCATTTTCAAAAAACTCCTTGCCATCGACCAGCACTTTCTCCACCGTCTCGCCCTGGGCTTCCACCCCGTTCTCGGTGATGCGCATGCCGGGCATCTTGGCGATGAGGTCTTCAGCCGTAGCCCCATCCATCACTTTGTAGCCATCGGCGTTGATGACGGTGGTGTCGGCCGTCTGCTTCACGCGCATGTTCTTGCCTATCACCTGGGCTTCCTTCAGCGCCACGGCATCTTCCTCCATCTTGATGCGGCCGACACTGTTGGGCTGGCCGGGACGGAAGTTATAGTCTTTCGAGAAGGTCTTGTAGCCCAGATAGGAGAACTCCAGCGTGTATTTTCCGGGACGGTTGACGGTAAGTTCGAAGGTGCCTTTTTCGCCTGTGATGGCAAAGGTGCCTTCGCCGCCGTTGGACGAGGTGGCCTTCACGACGGCCGCCACCAGCGGCTCAGATGTCTTACTATCCATGACGGTACCCGTCACCTTCACTTCGAAACGCGGCTGCGCCGACGTCATTAGCACTCCCGTCAGCAGCAGGACAATGGCTGAGAACAGCCTCAAGCTTTGCTTCATTTTCTTTCCTTATTTATATATACACTATGCATACGACTAAAAAAACGGCGCAAGGTTTCTTCGTTTTTTCCTATTTTAACATTTCTCCCCGTTAAGAAAGATGAAGAAGGAACAGAAACGCCATCGCCGGCCGTCATTCCCCAGAGGTCGGCATCGGCGAGAAACCGGAACGTTTCGCCGGGCGCGACGGAACGTTTCATTGCGGCCGATGAAACGTTTCGCCGTCTGGCAAAAGGCCCTGTTTTGTGCCGTGGCAGGGGCTGTTTTTTGAGGATTATGAAAAAAAACGCACATTCTGCGTTTGTTTGTTCTTTTTTTCTTTATCTTTGCGCGAAGAAACCATTTATTCACCTTAAAAACTCAATTATCATGAATGAAAAGCCTTATGTAGTAGGAATGGACATCGGTGGTACGAACAGCGTTTTCGGCATCGTGGATGCTGATGGACACATCCTGAAGACCGGTTCGGTCAAGACGCAACAGTACGCCGTATTCGAGGACTATGTCAACGCCATCTGTACGGCGCTCTTCCCGCTCATCCTCGAGGTTGGCGGCATCGACAAGATCCGCGGCTTCGGCATCGGCGCCCCCAATGGCAATTACTATAAGGGTACCATCGAGTTCGCCCCCAACCTCCCGTGGAAGGATGTCCTTCCGCTGGCCAAGGCCTTCAGCGAGCGTCTGGGCATCCCCGTCGCCGTCACCAACGACGCCAATGCCGCCGCCATCGGCGAAATGACCTACGGCGCCGCCCGCGGCATGAAGAACTTCATCGAAATCACCCTCGGCACAGGTGTCGGCTCGGGCATCGTCATCAACGGACAGCTCGTCTATGGCCACGACGGCTTTGCCGGCGAGCTCGGCCACGTCATCGTCGAGCGCGACGGACGGCTCTGCGGCTGCGGTCGCAAAGGCTGCCTGGAGGCTTACTGCTCTGCCACCGGCGTAGCGCGCACCGCCAAGGAGCGCCTCGAGCTCAGCAAGGAGCCCAGCCTCCTCCGCAAAATCACCGACCGCCCCATCGAGTCGAAGGACGTCTATGATGCCGCCGTACAGGGCGACAAGGTGGCGCTTGAAATCTTCGAGTTCACGGGCAAGATGCTTGGCGAGGCACTCGCCGACTTCGTCGCCTTCTCCGCTCCCGAGGCTATCATCCTCTTCGGAGGCCTCACCAAGTCGGGCGAATACATTCTGAAGCCCGTCCGCGACGCCCTCGACAACACCGTCCTCCGCATCTGGAAGGGCAAGGTCAAGGTCATCGTCAGCGAGCTCAAGGACTCCGACGCTGCCATCCTCGGCGCCTCCGCACTCGGCTGGGAAGCTTAGTCTTTTTGCAGTTTTATGTTTATCTTTTTTAATAAAAAAACAATGAAAAAATCCAGATTATTGCTGATTCTGGCTGTAGCCGTGCTGACCTTCTCAAGCTGCACGACCCTGACGCGCACCATGCGCGAGCCGAATGTGAGAGTTGAACTGAATGCCGACGACCTGATTCTCTCCGAGCCTGTCACCGGCACGGCCACCGTCGTCCGCGTGCTGGGCATCGACTGGAAGCGTCTGTTCAAGGCCGAAGGTGCCTATGCCGCTGCCCCCATCATGGGCCTCACGCCCGAACTGCTGCCCGCAGGCTCCAGCCAGGCCATCTACGACATGCTCGAGAAGAACCCCGGCTGGGACTTCGTCATGTACCCGCAGAGCAAGTCTGAGACCTACCGCGTATGGGGCCTTGGCCTTCTCTACAGCGAGACAGAGACTACCGTCACGGCCCGTCTCGGCAAGCTGAAGAAATAAGCAAAGCCCTCATCAGCCGGACACTCAGGCTGTAACAGGCTGCTCAGACAGCCATTCCCCTTTACACGCAGGCGGCGCCAATCGGCACCGCCTGCTTTCTTCTCTCCCCTTCCAGCCGCCCGTTAGGCCCATTGGCCCCAGCAGCCTCTTTTGTCCCTTCAGTCTCTCAAGTCTCTTTAGCCCAGCAGCCTTTACTCCACCTCAATCCCCATGATATAGTCGTTCATGAAGTACCCGTTGCCGATGTCAAAGTCGCCTTGCCGCAGCTTCCGCATCCCCAGATGCTCATAAAAGCCGAGCGCCTTGTTGTTCCGGTTGACGTTTAGCTCCACGCGGCATGGCCCGCCCGCCATCTGCCGCACATGGTCAAGCGCATGGAGGAAGAGCCGCTTCCCCACCCCGCCAGCCTGCCGTTCGGGCAAGACGTAAATCTTCTGCAGGTGCCACAGCGGCAGTCCGTCCTCGGCCGTTCCCTCGGGCTGGACAGACACATAGCCCACCGGCTCGCCGTCCACCTCGCCAATGAAATAGACATGCCCCTCGGTAGTCATCTGCCGCCGGAGGCTCTCTGCCGAGTACATCCAATCCATCATATACTCCAGCTGCTCCGCGCTCAGGATGTAGCGGTAGGTATGGCGAAAGCACACGTCAGCCAGCTGCCCAATCAGCCCGATGTCGTCCACCGAGGCGGCACGAATAGTCAGTTCCATTTCCTTCAGCATGATTTGAAAAAGGCAAGCGAAGTGTCCCCCGCTTGCCTTCTTCTTGCCTTGGTTAATACGCGTCAGAAGCAGAACTTCAGGCCGAAGCCCACATCACCATAGCCGCCGCTTACGCTGGGCAGGATGTTCAGGCCAGGGCGATAGTCCAGCGACAGGGCGATAGGCAGGCTCGGGAACTTGTACTCGAGGCCGATGACAGCATCGATGCCCAGCCACAACTGGCCGTTCTCATTCTCAGCAGTCCACATACCGACATGAGCACCCAGACCGTAGTACCAGTCCAGACCACCCGTCAGGTTCTGCTGCCATTCATAGAGTCCTTGCACATTCAGAGCCGTGTAGCCCTTGCCAAGGTGCCAGTTGCCCGTGAAGTCGAGGGCCGTACCGCCCATGCCTTTCTTAACGGTGATGCCGGCATTCTCCCAGCCACCACGTACACCAATTGCCCAGTTGTAGTCCTGAGCGTTAACAGCCAGTGCAGACACCATCAGCACGGCTACCATCAAAAGTTTCTTCATAAGATTTACTATTAAATAACTTTATTAATAACTTTTTCGCCTGCAAAGATAACACATTTTTTTAAAAGAAGCCTGTTTCCTCCCCTTTTTTTCACTTTTTCTCCCCTCTCCCCTTTCCTTTCCGCCCTTCCCCCAGCAGCCCCATTAGTCCCAGCAGTCCCATTAGCCCCAGCCTCCAACAAAAGAGGCCTGCCCACGGGCAAGCCTCTTTTGTTTCGTCATTCTCCAGGCCGTTAAGCCTTGGCAACGTTGACCCTCTTCTCTTTGATGCGGGCCTTCTTGCCGGTGAGCGCACGCAGGTAGTAGAGCTTGGCGCGACGCACCTTACCGACCTTATTGACGGTGATGCTCTCGATAGCCGGCGAGCTGATGGGGAAGATACGCTCCACGCCCACCGTGCCCGACATCTTGCGGACGGTGAAACGCTTGTTGTAGCCATGACCGGCAATCTTAATCACCACGCCACGATAGAGCTGTACACGTTCCTTGTTTCCTTCGACAATGCGGTAAGCCACAGTCACCGTGTCACCCGACTTAAACTTCGGGGCGGTTCCCTCTTTACCCGTGGCAAATGCCTCTTCTGCAACTTTAATTAAATCCATACTTTCTTTTCTTTAATGGTTCTTATTTGTCCTTACGCAACATATCAGGTCACACTTCCTCTGACAGCGATTGCGCGAAAGCGGCTGCAAAAGTACTACTCTTTGAACAAAAAACCAAACAAACGTGTAACTTTTTTCAAAATAATCACTACCTTTGTCCCAGAAACCCCAACAAGCCCAGAAATCACATCGTTCCATAACCCCTGTAATCCCCATCATGCCCATGAAACCCCACTACAAGTCAGCACTCTTTTTTTCATTATTCATTCTTCATTATTCATTCTTCTCCTGCACCCCCACCCCTCGGCCTACGGTTACCATCAGCGGCACCTACCTCGAGGTCACCTCTGCCACCGATTCCCTCCCGCAGAACGCCGAGGCGCTGTCCATCCTTGCCGAGTATCGGCAGAAGGTCATCGACATGCAGGCCCCCGTCCTTGGCACAGCCCCTTTCGACATCGAACGTGCCCGTCCCGAGGGACTCATGAACAACTTCGAGGCCGACGTCCTCCGCGCCGCAGGTGACAAGGCCAACGGCACGCCCGTCGCCCTCGCCGTCGCCAACTACGGAGGCATACGCAACATGTGGCAGAAGGGCGACATCACCGTCGGCGATGTCTATCGCGTCTTTCCCTTCGAGAACTGCCTTGCCCTTGCCACCCTCACGGGCGACCAGCTCACACGCCTCTTCCAGTCCATCGCCCGTGCCGGCGGACATCCCGTCAGCGGCGCTGCCCTCGTCATTACGCCCGACGGCGACCTCGTCACCGCCGACGTTCAGGGCCACCCCATCGACCCCGCCGCCACCTACCGCATCGCCACCCTCGACTACCTTGTAGAGGGCAACGACGGCATGGACGCTTTCCGCGAAGCCACCGATGTCGTCATCCACACCGAACTCACCATTCGCGACCTCATCACCGCGCACATCCAGTCCCTCACCGCCGCCGGCCAGCCCGTCGCCCCTGTCCTCGATGGCCGCATCACTCTCATCGACCTCCCATAATTCCCATAACTCCCATAACTCCCATAACTCCCATGAAAAAAATTCTCTCCGCGATACTCCTTCTCCTCGCCCTCTACTCCTGCGCTCCGCAGTCTCCCGTCACCCTGCTTGTTCTCCACACCTCCGATACCCACAGCTGCATCGAGCCCGACGCCAAGACCAACACAGGCGGCTATGTCCGTCGTGCCGCTCTCATCGACAGCCTCCGCACCCACGTTGACCCCGACCTTCTCCTCTTCGACTGCGGCGACTACTCGCAGGGCAGCCTCTACTACAACCTCTTCAAGGGCGAAGCCGAAATCCGTCTCATGAACGCCATGCACTACGACGCCGCCACCATCGGCAACCACGAGTTCGACTTTGGCGAAGACAACATGCTCCGCCTCTTCCGGCTTGCCACCTTCCCCACCGTCTGCTGCAACTACGATGTCAGCGCCACCTGCCTCCGCGACGCCGTCGTCCCCTACACCGTCATCACCCGCAAGGGTGTCCGCATCGGCATCATTGGCGTCGCGCCGCCCATGGAAGGCCTCGTCGCCGAGAAGAACTGCGAAGGCATACGCTACCTCGACCCCGTTGCCGAGGCCAACCGCATCGTCCCCATCCTGCGTGGACGCGAACGCTGCGATGTCGTCATCTGCCTCAGCCACCTCGGCTGGCAGATTGAAGACCTCATCGACGACGTGGAGTTCATCGCCGGCACCCGCGGTATCGACCTTGTCTTAGGCGGCCACACCCACAGCTACTTCGATGCCCCCATCCGCTACCCCAATCTCGACGGCGACTCCATCCCCCTCATGCACAACGGCAAGAACGCCTCCCACGTCGGCCGCTACACCATCACCGTCTCCCGCCAGTAGCCCTGGCCCCAACCCTCCCAGCATTCCCCGTTCGGGATAAGCCAATAGGTGTCAAACTGTAACCCTGCTGCAAAAAAAGCCGTTCTTGCCCTTTATCTGACGCATCGGTGACGGGTTCACAACCCCCGCTTCTACGTTAGAAGTGGCGTTTGCTGCGCGGTTATCTTTTCAATCCGTCACAAACTGGGCAAGCGCCGGGTTTGCTGAGTTACGATTTGTAACGTTCTCGCGAATTCGGGTAGCCGCTTACAACCTAATCAGATAGGTTCATTCTGAACCCGCAGAGGGCCCTTCTGCTTTCGCAGCCCATTGGACTGTGGATTTAGCGTTTAACGCTAAATCTCCAGCGTTTAACGCTACGGAAATAACATTAAACGTTAGAGGTTAGGAGTTAGAGGTCAGTGAAAGGGACGGTTACAAGCTGTAAGCAGCATCGTCGAAAGCATCCCTGTTTGTGACGGGTTGAAAAGATAACCGCTCAGCAGAGGGCACTTTGTTATAGGAAGGGGGGATTCACTACCCTTTTATGCCTCTTTCCACCAGCTATCTTTAGTGCGACACAGGGCTTGTGCTACACAATTCATGGTCTTGCAGATGGTGACGGAGATGGATTCGTCCTTGGGCCGGTACTGGTATTGCCAAGGTGTGACTATCAGGAGGCGGCTCTCGGCACAGAGGTCCATGTGGTCGCCCGATGGGTGGTAGCGGTCGGCAAAGCCGTTATCGGCAATGAGAATCACAGCGAATCCGTGTGCCATGGCTTCGTTCATTATTTCCTGCTCGCCCTTGGCGATACGTGACGACACGAGGACAGCTCCCTTGGCTGCCTCATCGAGGCAGCGGGCTTTCTGCTCTGACAGACGCGAGGCGTCCTTGCGATGGCAGACGACGGGAAGACAGCGACGGTCGGTGAGGAGGGCGCGGTTGCCGTAGGTGTGGCAGGCGACTTTTCCGTCCGCCAGAAGCAGACGGTGCTCCATTTGGGCAAGGGCATCAGGTGAAGCGGCTTTCTCGCGTTGCAGATAGCCTCGCAAGGCGGGAATAGTAAGGGCGGTGTCTATGCCGCCACGCTGTGGCCGCAGCCACTCGGGGTGTTGCATGCGCAACACACGACTGCGGGGGTTATTGCGTATATAGGCCCGCTGGGTGGCAAGCTGGCGGGCATCGACGGGCATCACGTCGCAGTAGCCACGGGCGAAAAGGGGCGGGAAGCTGGGCTTTTCGGGGCTGGAGGTGCTGCCGGCGGCCAAACCGCCGCCCGCTGTAGCAGCCAAGCCGTCGCCCGCTGTGGCGGCCAAGCCGTCGCCCGCTGTGGCGGCAGGTTCAGCCTGCCGCATCTGCCATGCCTTCTTTGCGCAGCCATACTTGAAGCCAGCTATTACCTGACCCAGATGAACCGTCCTGCCGCTATAGCTCAGCAGTTTGTCTCTTACGTTCAACAGGACATGCACATGCTCGGGCATGACGACATAGGTGTCAATCTGCACCATCGGGTAATGGGCAGATATGCTTTGCAGCAGTTCGCGCTCCACCATCGCCCCGACGGGCGAGAGCGCCATGCGCGGTGCCTCGGGATGCCCGTCGGGCTTGGCCGCATCGCCTGCGACATGCCCCAACGGCTGCCCAAGCCTCTTATCGACGCTCATTGTAACGTGATAGAAGCCTGGAGCAGAGTAGTTGTGGCTGCTGGAGCGGCGTTGCATGCTGTGCGGCATTGTCTGACAGCCGTTTCTGATAATGTACGTTCGTTCCTATCAGAACACGGCCACTTTCTGGCGGTTGGCGATATAGACGCCGCGGCTGTTGACGGGCACCACCTCGCGGCCTTCCGGCTTGACGGTGATGCGGCCGATGAGCTTGCCGCTGACGGTGGTGACGACCACCGTGGTCTCATAGTCGAGCGTACTCTCGATGACGATGGCATCCTTCTGACCATAAATCTTCAGGCCACGTGTGAGGATGTCTGCCATAGGTTCTTCGGGTTCGCCGTCCTTGTCACTATTGCCGATGACGATGCGGCGCGGGGCAGGCGTGCTGGAGGTCGTCACGTCGAAGTAGGCACGGAAGGGAACCTTAGCGCCGCTGGCCACAGCCAAGAACGCTGTGCCGTCAGCATTGACGTCGTAGTAAGCTGTTGCACCCGCCTCGTTGAGGAACGTGCCACGGAAGCTGTAGTCCATTCCGCTTTCCTTCTTCGTCGTGGCGAGCGACATGCCATCCGTCACAGTTATCGCGGCTGCCGTAGCCGATGCATAGGTGACGGTCTGGGCAGGCAACGTCGTCCACGTGTGGGCGTACGTGTTCTGCGGCAGGAACGTGCCACTCATGTCGAACTCATAGTAGCGGCTGCCGGGGAAGGCCACGATGTACGGCGTGCCGGCGGTGAGGTAGCGGTAACCCGTGTACGTACGAGGCTCATTGTAGTACGTCTGATACGTATCAACATTCTCATCCTTTTGGATCTCTTCGCTATAGTAGTAGTCCCAAAGGAAGGTATTACCTACGGTGTGGTCTGCATTGTCACCATTCTTGATGCGCTCGAAGTCGGCTTCATGGACTCCAGACTTCTCCTTCACGCCGCTGAACTCACGCAGCCAGTATTCGTGGCCGACATGGGCATCGGCAGCATCACCATAGAAGTGGGTTAGCTCACCCTTCGTCTGTGTGGTGACGAGCTCGGCCGTGAAGGGCAGTACGACGGTCTCCCAAGCATCGTGGTTGTCGGGCGTCGCCGTGGACAGGTTCTGGGCGTAGTGAGCCGGCTTGCGCTGGTACCACATACGCTTGTCCGCAGCGAACGTGTAGGCCATCGGTGCATTGAAGTCCTGCTTGTCCACCAAGAGGTGATCCACCATAGCGTTATAGGTATAGTCGCCGCCGGTGAGCGTTGTCGAAGCCTGCTGCACCACGTGACCACGGATTTCCGTCGTGTTCTGTACATCCACGGTGTGATAGTCGGCGTTGGTCTCAGCATAAGCCGGATCGCGGAAGTAGCCCACGAGTACATTGTTCGTCTGCGTGTTCTTGCTACCCGGCAGGTCAGCCTTCGGCGTATAGGCCAGCAGGTTCTGTGTGAGGCCTCGGGTCTGAAAGGCATCGAGGCGCTCGTAGTCGAGGAGCGGATGGTAGCCGTTAGCACGGTCGGTGAAGTCGCTGGCTAAACCAGCGACCACGCCTTGGTAGCCGTGGGTGTCGTCGTTGCCGCCGGTGAAGTCGATGGCAGTCATGCCATGGTGGGGCGTAGTCGTGTAGCTCGTGCCGTTGATGGTGAAGTCGTAGCTATCGACAAACGCGGCGCGGGCGTTGAAGATGGCAGAACTACCGTACGTGCCATTGCCGAAGTAGGCCGGTGCGCGGAAGATGCGGTTCTCCGAGCGGTCGGTGATGTCGTTGATGAGCAGGCCGTGCTTGCTGTTATCGACATCCTCACCACTGCCGGTGGTATGGCTCTTGGCTACGGCCTGCGGATGCTTGGCGTGAGCGATGGTGTTGCCGCCGGCATCATTCAGGATGTCGTAGCTGAGCTTCTGGCCGAAGAAGATGTAGTCGTCGGGATAGACAGGCAGGTAGCCATGGTCTGACGACAGGCGCAAATCGGCCTTCAGCGGCTTCTTGCCGTCGGAGAAACGGTAGTCACCGTCATCGACGTACTTCTCCACATAGCCCACCAAGTCACCATTCAGCTTGACGAACCGGGCATAGTCGGTGTCGGCATAGTTGAGGGTATATTCCTTGTTGGCGTATGTGGTGACGTAGCCCGTCTCACCCGGCTGCCTACCGTTGGCATCAGCAATCGGAGTCGTCGTATCCTTCTCCAGGGTGCCATCGGGCAGACGATAGAGGATGTTGTCGTTGACGCTGCCGTCGTTCTTGTTGGCGAAGAGACGATAGCGGGCCTCGAGGTAGTAGCGGTTGAGGTCGTAGGCCACCGAGCCGTTGACAAACTCCTCAACGGTGCGCTGGGTAATCTCTATATTGCCCGTAGAACCGGTGAAGCTGCTGTTGGCATTGGGATAGAAGGTATTGATGACCTTTGCGTTCGCACCCGGGTTAGCAAAGACAGCCTGTCCGGAAGGCGATGCGGCAGAAGTCCACACCCATGCGTTCTCGATGCGTCCTTCACCCGTGTTGGCGATACCACCCGTGGTGAAGTTACCCATGACGCCGAGGTTATAGACACTACCGCAGAGGCTGCCGAAGAGCGAGTTGTTGAGGCCGGTAACGGTGTTGCCATTGCCGTGGAAGACGCCACCGAAACACGGGTTCGTGCCGTCGCCGCCTATGGATGTCCACGACGGCAACTCTGAGTTGACCTCGCTTTGCAGGAAGAATTCCAGATTCTGCGCACCGGTGATTAAGCGCGACTGTCCGTTGACCTCTTCCTGGTACTCGGTACCGTAGCTGCTGTTGACGATATCCCACATACCCTGCATGGCGTCGAGCTCGTTGCTGAATGTACGCGTCACGCCATACGAGTCGGTGAAGGTGATGTTGTTTCTGTTTGTATCCGTTGAGCGGCTGTCGATGTAGATCTTCGGGTCGCGGTCGTTTTCGCGGTGGTTGATGTACATGTGGTTCGGGTCGGTGATGACGTCAGCCATACGCTGATAGTTGGCCACCGACAAGGGCACGGGGTCGGAGAAGGTCTTGCCCATGCGTGTCAGCGCATAGTAGGCCACGTGGTAACCGTTCTGGTAGAAGTAGAGCGGCTCGCCGCCATTGACGTATTCGCGTCCGTTGCGGTGACGCTTGGCATTCTCTTCGTTCGGGTAGATTTCCCAGCCACCACCCAGGATGGGGAAGGCACCCTCCTGCACGGAAGGAATGTCGAGACCAACGGTCTCAAGCGGCAGTACGAGGTCGGGCGTCTTGAGCGGGCCGATGACGGGCGTACCACTGAGGAACTCGATACGGATGTTGAGGATATGCTTCTCCACGCGGGTCTCGTAGTTCAGGCCCAGTGCATCGCTCTCGGTGTAAGTGTACTCGTAGATGGCGGTGACGTAGCGGTCGCGCTGCAGGGCATTGATGTCGGCCGTCACAGGCACATAGAGCGTGGTTTCCTCGACGGGAATCTCGCCCTTGATTTCGAAGTGCAGCTGATAGTTCGGAATCTGAGCCATCGTGGTAGAATTGAGAACCGTTCCAGCAGAAACAGTCGTTCCCTTTGCATGTGAAGTGCCATTTACGTCTTCCACAGACGACGGAGGTGTTATCGTTCCACCCCTGATGTTTGCATCGTTGGCTCCTACGGTGTACTCTTCAATGCAGTAGTAATAGGTGCCAGGGCCATCTAAAACCACTTGGCTCACATAGCCTTGCTGTATAGAGGTAAGGTCGGTGTAATCTTTATGGCTAATGGCCTTACCGGCATTGTACATTGTGCCGGCCACATCGAAGGTGTGATTCACAATGAATGTGTGATATTTTCTATCACTCCACGCTTGGTCATCTTTATCCTTCAGGTGGTCGTCACTCACAGCAAAGCTTGCATAATACCTGCGGTCGTTGGGCAAGCTCTCGTATTGGTCGTTGGAGAGTACTACGTTCGAGGTTACCGGTATGTTTTCACCGCCCTTAACATACGTGAACTCATCGCCACTTGTGCCGTTGAATGTTGCCGTGTAGTCAATCTTTGCAGAGGCAGAATAGAGCGGGTTGGTTGATGCATCTTTATCAAACACGCTGATAGCTGTGTTGTGGTTGGATCCGCCAACATTCGTGATATAGTGTTTGAAGTCTTCGACATCATCGTAGCGGTATGCACCGTTTTCTATTCTCTCCACATAGTTGTTATAGAGCAGGGCATCGAGAGCATCGTAGTTGTACGAGAAGTGTGTGCGCTCTGCTTCAAGCAACTGCCCATAGTCGATACCGTTGTAGTTCTTTCCGCTCTCGTAGTACTTACCGCCCCACGAGCCTTCTTTCGTACAATAGTATGCCTGCTGGAACTTCTCTTTCACCTCCGACGACCACGTATTATATTCCGTTTCGCCCACCAGCTGATTGAGCACACGATAGTCGCCATTACCGACCAGCACGGTGCTGACGCAGATGTAAGCAGGCTCGAAGTAGTTCGAAGCGTTCGTGATAGTTCCATACTCGGTTGCAGAAATGGAGGTGCCCTTGGTGAACGACTTCCGCTCGCCATTGACTAACACCTCGCAATCATCCTTAGCCATGTAAGCCGCGCCGAATTCTGCTTGAGTCGCAGTTGCGTAATGCTCAACGTCATAAGTCTGCATGTCATAGACATTTTTCGAAATGACATCGTCTTGATTGAAGTAATACTGCCCGTATGTTCCCGACGCATTGCAGGTGAACGTGGCACTCTTGATATACTCCGCCTTCTGGGCATCTGTAAGTCCAGCCCACGCAACCTTCTTTATCGGGTCACCAGCCTGATCGGCGAGATGACGATAGTAGTCGTCCCACTTCGAAGGATTGGAGAAGTCAATGGTGAGCAGATAACCATTGTCGTGGTTTACTTCGTTGGCAATGTTGAAGAGGGTCTGGGCATTCGTAATGGCGACGCCATTGTCATCAACAAGCGCATGCCCTTCGCCGTCATAGGCAGTTTTTCCTGCAAGTGCAGTGTAGTCGCTGACCGATATGGCCTGGCCGGGATAATAGGTCTTACCATCGATGATGGCTTCCGTATTGCAGACATAAACACCACCATCGACCACGAACAAGGCCCGTTCGGAGGTAGTGGCATTGTACCAATCCCAATAGCTGATGGGGTCACCCTGTCCGTAGGTCTTGATGACGGCGCCGTGGGCTATGGAAATGGAGTCGGACACCGACAGTTCCGGATTTTCGGCGTTGTAACTATAGTTAGGCAGTTTTGCCGGATCGGCATAGAGCCCGGGCAGCACATTCAGCAGGCGCAGTTTGGCATTGCCCTGAATGGACATGGTGAGCGGGATGCGAATGTCCTTGTTATAGGCATCGGCTCCACCGGTGTAGGCAGAGACAAGCTGTTCATAGACATAGTATTCACCGCGGATATACCAGTAGTGTGCCGGAGCAGCACCCGTGCCAGCAAAACTCTTCGACTCGGGGAAGCAGTCGTCGAGAATGTGTTTCGGCAACGAGTGAATGAAGTTACCCGAAGTCTGCATACGGTCGTTCTCACTGGCCGTAGCATAGGTGAAGGCACGGTTGGTCACCAGATTCTCGTTGGCATCGGAGATGACGTCGGCAAACACTGCGGTATAGGTAGGCGTGCCGTGGATGTTCTTGGCATAGACGTATCCACCGCCCTCACCGGCACTTACGTTGAGCAGGTCGAGCTCTACCACACCGGTGATGGGGCCATAGACCTTATCGCCGTTGGCATCGAGCTCCTTGACGATCTCAAGGAAGACGCCAGACGAAAGCGCAATCTTGTTGGGGGCGCTACCGTCGTTGCGCATATTATCGTCCAAATGGGCTTGCTTCCATTGATAGTACGTCTTGCCATCGGCGGCGTAGTCGCCGGTAGTCGCACTCCCTGTCGTACGGACGTCAGCGAACTTCACGTCGGAGGTGACTCCGCCGAGGAACTTCACCACGTTGTAGATACCGAAGTAACTGCCGTGGTCACGGTTCTGGTTGAGCGACAGCTCGCCCACGCGATTGATGGTGTAGTTGGTGTAGTCGGCTTCGGCCTCGTCCTGTGCGCGGTCGATAGCGCCGTGCAGCACCAGTCGGCTGCCCTTGATACCGCAGAAGTCGCAACGCTGCACGGTGTTGATGAAGCGGCCCTCGTTGACAATGGACTGCTTGCGCTTCCACTTGCCCTTGTCGGCGTCGCTGACGTACTGATAGACGTCGTTCAGGATGACGTCGCCCGCATCATAGTCTCCGTAAGGCGTGATGCACTCGTACTGTGTAGTATAGAACGACTGTTGGCGGGTTGTCAGTTTATTGAACTCTTCATCGCTATCCACACCTCCCGACAGCGAGAACCAGTCGGTGCCATAGTTGGTGATGTTGAGTTCGCGGTAGCCATCGACGAAGGTGAGGTTGCCGTCGCCGTAGAGACCGCCCACGCCCTTGCCGCCGACGCTGATGAGGTCGCGGGCGAAGATATCGACCACCGCAGCGGTGGAGTTGCCATAGACCGTCTTGGAGAAAGCCATAATCTTGTCGCTACCGGCCGACACGTTGCCTCCGGCAAAGACAGCATTGTAGATGGTGATGCCCGACTGGTCCACCTTTGCCCACGTCGGCTTGTCGGTATCGCTGTTAGAGAGTTGGTCGAGGGCCGTGTTGGGGATGTAAGCCCCCTTCGCGTATGTCGTGCCACCAATGGTCACAGGCTCCAAAGCCCTGGCGTAGGCCTTCACCTCCACGCGGGTGTCCTCAGAGAGTTTCTTGGCGCCGAAGTCCTCGTAATACCATCCGTCGGCATGCTTGTCGTATTGGCTATAGACAAAACCGATGTTGCCGCCGCCGAAGACGTTGCCGTAACCCTTAGCGAGGCCGTCGAGGGTACCGATGGTACCGAAGTGGATGTTCACGTCGGTCTGTCCGAAGATATAGCCGTTGGTGTTGCCCTCGGTCTTGTCCTCGGTTTTCCAGTTGTTGAATCCTCGTCCGCCGCCGAAGACGTCGCGCAAGACGTGTCCGCCCATCATGGTGACGTGGGTCTCGCCTGGCTTGTAGATGGTTACGTTGAACTCGCCGGTGGATGTGTTCTTGGTCTGTGTACCGCGTCCGATGGTGGCAATCTCGCCGCCGCCGTACAGGCTGTTGCGGACGATGCCGTTCCATAGGGTGACGTTCGCAATATCGACATCGCTGTTGGCCGCGTAGCCGCCACCGAAGGCGTTACCGGCATCAAACATAACGTTGTCGCCGACGTAGTCCTGGTCAATCTCTTCCACGAAGTAGTAATCCTCGCCGCTTAAGTCATCACCGCGCTTCTTCGGAATGTACTTGACATGACCGTCCTCAACGGCCAGTCTATAGTAGTTGTTCTCCGATGCCGTGATAGCATCCTTATGCTTGTTTTGGTAGCCGACAACGCCGTTGAAGATATTCAGATTGGCCGTGCCGCGCACGACACCACCTTCTCCGCCAGCATAGACATTACGGCGGATGGAGGGCACACCGTTGAAGTAGAAGTACTCATCCTCGTCGATGCCAGGGTCAGCAGCGCTGGCAGCGGTGTATTCGGTAGCAATCTCCTCCTCGGGGCGGCCGACGATGACATTGGCCACACCCAGCACGTCGTTGGTGGCGTCGTTTTTGTCCACCGTGCTGTGCATGCCCACAGGGCCTTCCCATCCACCGCCATAGACGTTACGGGCCATGCCGCCCTTGACGTATGCCGTTGAAGAAGCTATGAAAGTTCCATTTCCAAGTTTAAGCGTGTCTTGCACAGCACCTGTAGTACCGGCAGCATACATGTCCTTGGCAACGGTGCCACCCAAAAGGTCGATGTAGGAAGTACCACTCACCACAGCCGTAGTGCGGTGGCTGGTCTCTTTCCAATGCGACTTCTGCGTGTCGTTGAATGAATTGTATTCATACGCTCCGACAACGGCACCGCTGGCATAGGTGCCGTATTTGTTGTACAATGCCAATGCAGCGTCGTACTTGGCTCGGGCTTCGGGGTCTAACTGGTCGGCAGTTGTAGCGCCTTCCATGTATTCTGAAGGCTGAGGCTGAGTGTTTCCTGCGTAGTTACCATCGAACTGATAGGTATAGATGTGACTGCCCAGTCCGGCGCCGTAGGCATAGTTGACAACCGTGGCCCCCCTGTGGATGTGGACATTGGTGTTGTACTTCTCCGCAACGTTGATGTTGTACTTCGTGGCTAAGTCTTCATGTACTGCCGTATTTGACACGTAGTCGAGGTAGAGCTGGGAGGTATGTGCCAAGGCATTGTCAAGACCTCCGTCGGTGGTGGCGTCGTAGTCGCCTGGGATAGCAAGGCTCCACCCGTTGGAGGTAGCAAGGGAGGTTATCGTCTCCTTATTATATACGCTACCTGCCTCGCCGCCGCCATAAGGCTCATAGACCATAGCGCTGTCGAGAAGGTTGACCTCCGTATATTGTGCCCACGTGTTCTCGCCATAGCCGGCGCCGAAGACGTTGGCGTGCGTTGCGCCGTATGAGGGATGAATGTAGCGCACGGGGGTATGGATGTTGACATGCGAGTAGAGCGTGCGGCGGTAGCTGTTGTTGCCGCCATAGATGGTGCGGCAGCGGGCCGAGCCGCTCTTGTAGTTGACGTTCGACTCATAGACGTCGCAGGGATAGAGGTTGCCCAACGTATGGCCGTCGGCAGAGGCTACACCGTAGGCACCGCCGTAGAGGTAGTTCATGTCGATGGTGGAGCCCACGGGCACGTTGACGATGGTACGACGGGTGAAGCCCTGCTTGTAGCTGCCGCCATAGACGTTGTTGATGTTTCCGCCAACAAGGTCGATGACAGCCGCGGCGGTGACATCGGTGGTCGATGCAGCTTCGGCTGTACGCACGTCAGTAGCCGGGATGTTCATGCCCACGCCGCTGTAGTCGCCTGCGCCGAACACTTCGAGCGAAGCGAACTGCTCTATGTCAGCAGGAATGTCGATGAGTACGTAACTGTTGTTTTGCAGAAGGTCCTTGTCTCGCTCGTTGTAGTACCCCTGTCCGGCACCATAGACGCGCGCAATGCGGTTGGCTGCGGCATACTCGGGACGGAAGTTGACAAAAGCGTTACCAATGGCAGGCTTCACGAAGTCGCCCTTCACGGTTCCGTCAGCATTGGCATATTTGGAGTAGAGCGTCTGGTCCTTATAGTCGTATGCAGCCTTGGCACCGCCAAAGATATAATTCGCCGAACCTTTAACGTATTCCACGTAGGCTTCGGCAGTGGCCAGCGTGTTGTTATAGACCATGCCTGAAGCCGTGGTGCTTACGCGTTCGGAGAAGTCTTTGGCATGGGTCCCTTTGATGGTGCCGCCGAAGTCGTTGGCACCATAGACGTTGTTGGTGATGGTGGGTATGGTCGGTTCGCCGGCCTTGCCCACATAGGTCTCAGCGTAGTCTTCGATGTCGGCGTTGCACGCTCCGCCTATCACGTCGTAGGCCGTTCCACCCAGGAGGTTTACGGTGGTGTGTCCGGTAATGGGTCCTTCGAATCCGCCGCCGTAGATTTTACCGACGTTGCCGGCAGTGAGATTGATGGTGGTGCTGAACGGTGCTTCGATACTGCCCGTTCGTTTACCATCCGTGTCGCGGGTCAGATTGCCCACCACGCCCATCTCGCCGCCGCCGAAGACCTTGAGGATGTTGGCATTGTCTGAGATGTTGATTTCAGTATTGCCCCAGATTTCAGCATCCTCGCCGTAACCGGCGCCAAAGACGCTGAGTGCCGTGCAGAACACATCGTCACGATGGTCGTCAAGCGTCGGTGTGATGTCGCCGTTGGTGATGGCCGTGGTCACGGCATCGGAGATGGCATCGGCCTTGAGGTTAATCCTTACGCCACCGTTGACATAGCCACTGGCATAGCATCCGCCATAGATATTGCCATAGAGGAGCTTGCCATTGCTGTCGGTATTCCATTCAGTAAAAGAATAGGTATTGGTGCCCGCGTCGTAGGTCAGTTTGCGAGGCTCGAGCTTGAGGCCTTCGACGTTAAGCTCGACCTTGATAGGCAGGTTCTGGGTAATGAGACCTCCTTCGTGAAAAGCATTGTTGCTGCTTTTCTCCACATTGGCATTGTTGCAGCCGCCAACAAGCTTTTCGAAGATGACCAGCTTCTGAAGGAACCGCACATCGAAATATCCGTTGGCCGACATGCTACCGACGTTGCCGCCGCAGAAGAGCGAACCGACCTTTGTGCTGTAGTCTGTGTAGCCATCGTCGAAGCTCACCGTGGGTTTGATGGCCACCTCGACGCCGCGCATGTACTCCTCGAAGGTCGGGCTGTCGGTGAGCCTCATCGAGTTGAAGCTGCTGTCGGCATATTTCACCAAGATGTCTTTTTCTGCGCTTTCCCAAACGCCGCTGTTCTGGGTGAACTCAAGCACCTTGCCGCGCACCATGTTCTCGCCATTGCTGCCGAGGAACATGTTTTTGGCAATGACGTGCGAGCCGAACTGCAGGTGGGCTTCGGTGCCGTCGTTCTCTGCCAGTCCGTCGGCGCCAATCTTGCGAAGGGTGGCGCTGTTGCCGCCGCAATAGAGGGCACCGCCTATGTAGGTGGGGTTACTCTCGCTCTCTCCGGCCACATGTACCCATGTCTTCTCGACATTTGGACGGAATTTATTGAGGGCCTGTGCCGATGTGAGGCCAGCAGGCACCGTGTAGTAGAAGTCGCCATACATCTCATCGTCTATGAGAGCGCTTTGGTCGGTGTAGGCATACGAACCGTTGCCGCCGCCATAGACATCCTTGATGATGCTGTGATGAATCTCGAGCTGCGTGCCGCCATAGACATTGCCCGACACATCGTTGCCGCCATAGACATTGTTGATTTTGCCATTGGTGACAAGCACCTTGGCCGAATAGCCGGCCTGGAACGCCTGTCCTTCGACAGTCTCAGCAGCAATGCTAAGCCCAACGCCCTTCTTTCCCTCCGGATCGACGTCGGCCATACGGCAACCGCCGTAGATGTTGTTGATGGTCATGTCGGCACCGGTCACTTTCAGCAGAATGCCGTCCTTGTAGGTCATATCGCCTTGGTTACCGCCGCTGAAGAGGTCGTTGATGGAGCCTTTCGCCAAATGCCAGGTGGGACGGATAGCCATGGTGGCCTTGTTGTTACCGCCGAAGACACGGATGAACTGATAGTCGTTCGTGAAGGTGGTCAGGTTGATGCCCATGTCGTGCAGACGGGTGTCATCGACGACAGCGCCAGACACCATGCCGGCCAACGTGACGTCATCGTCGTTGTCGATGCAGATGTCGGTGGCATCAGTAACGGTGGCTGCATTACCGCCTCCATAGACGTAGCCATAGGTGCCGCCCGTCAGTTCAAGGTAGGCCTTGGCCACTTCGGGCAGCTCAAGGCCGGAGAAGGTCTCCTTCGACTCGTCCACATCTGTTGTGGAGGTGTCATCGTCCAAGCCGGTATTGAGCGTCAGCTTGGTACCGCCGTCGGTGTACGCATAGTCGCCGTTGCCACCGCCAAAGAGCTGACCGATATAGACCTTATTGGTATTCGCGCCTGCGGGGGTAGTCTGCACAAAGGCATTGTAATCATTGCCGATGCCGTTCGTCGTTGCCTTGGTCAGGGTTGAGGGCTTGGTAAGGCTTGTAACCCACGTCCAGTTGGCGTTTGTACTTCTCTGAATCTTACCTGAGATGTCGTTGCCTCCATAGACAGCATTGACGACGAGGTTGTTGATGGCAGAGGCGCCATCGACATTGACATGGCTATAGCCAAAAATGCTGGCCATGCGGGCACCGCCGAACACACTCTTCAGCAGGTTGCCGCCCTGCAGGGTCACCGCAGTCATTCCCATCAGGTTTGCCTGGTTGCCGCCACCATAGACGTTCTGATAAACCGTACCACCCTGAACGGTGACCAAACTGTTACCAAAGACCAACGCCGACTGACCGTCGCCGGCACCGAACAGACCACCGTGGATGGTGTTCGTCCAGTCTTTGCCGTTCACCGTGCCGCCAATGGTCGTGGGGATAGTACTGTTCACCTCCTTCACCGTCACGTTGGTGCTGCCGTAGGTGCGACCGTTCTCGCCACCGCCGAACACCGTGCGGACCGTACCTCCGTTGAGGGTTACAACGGTTGTCGCGGCAGAGGCGTCTTTACCCGTTGCAAACTTCACATTCTCTGCCTCCGTTGCATTGGTGATGCCGGTGTCCAGATTGCCTGTGCCCACAGCACCCTGTTTGCCGCCGCCATAGACGTCGCCGGCAATGGTGATGGTCACCGTAGGAGCTTGAGCTCGGACAGGAATAACGGGGAGAATAAAAGCCAGTGCCAGCAGGGAGAGTCCTGCGGCAACGCGGTTGGGGTGTATAGATGAACGGTTCATATAGCGTATCGTATTTCTTTCTTAGTTAAACGTCAGCTCTGGATTGTTCAAGTCGTTGTCCGAAAGCTGATAGAGGTACGTAGGTTTCACCAGGACATTGATGACATGCTTTTCTCCTCTCTCCATAGAGGAGGCGATGGTGAAGGTATTAGTAGCTGTGGCTCCTTCACGTACCACGGCACCTGTCTTATCCAGCACGTCGTACGTCGCCGTCATGGTAAAGGAGGTTCCTCCGGACTGCGAGGGGGGTAAGAAGTAGCCGGGGATAGTCAGCGCCTTTGCGACCTTCAGCGTATCGCCCGTGTCGGTTGCACCACTCTTATCATAAATGGATGCGATAGCTGAAGCACCGGCGTGGGGGGTATAGACAACATCATCCACAGAAGTTGAAGGATTGATGATGGGATTCGACGCTGAGGTATTGGGATGGAGAGTAACCGTGATATCCACGGTTTCAGCTGCATTGGACGACACTTCAACCTTGCGGACAACGATGTCGCGCAACTCCTGATAGGTGGCATCAATCTTAAAGTTAAACTCAACGCACGAGAAGAGGTGATCCACCAACAGATAGATATAGTTACCTTCTGCTGTGGCAAGATAGTCGAACTTACCGAGCGTAATATTGCTGTTCTCGATAGGCGTAATTGTAGTCACGGGGGGGTCACCGGCAGTCGTCACCTCTCCCTTTGCCACACCGACAGCCACGCAGACATCCAACTCGGTGACGGCACTTAACGTAGGAAGGTGCAGAACCGGTGTGCCGGGGGTGGAATAGTCCAGACTGCTGTTGTTCGCCACGCCTACAGCTGGATGGAAGCCGAACACGTTGTATGTCCTGCCAGGAATAACGCCAATCGTGGAGACCCAACCTGTTTTTCCACCCGGTTGATCAACATACGTGAACGTTCCCATTGGATCCACTTTGTTCCCCCCTGTCACGTCAACCAGATAGATGCCGATTTGGGACTGGGGCGACTGTGGCTGGGGATGGAGTTCGGTGAAGGGGACGTATCCCGAAGGCAAAGCACGAGTTTCCACCGTCACGGGCGCGGGCGTATAGGGCATCAGCGTCAGAGGAACACGCCTCACGGACAGCTCATCCTGGGTACAAGCAGCAAATGCCATCAGCATGGCCACGAAAACGATTACTTTATCTAAAGCGATTCCCTTTCTCTTCATACGTCTGACATTTTTACCAGTTATACACATCATGGTCATCGTTCACCACGTCCTTCCATTCCGAAATAGCCACGTCAAGCAAGTCTATCAACTGACCTTTGTCGAACACGATGGTCGTTGTGTATTTCTTGCCTGCCTCTATGCTCGTCAGCAGAGTCGTAGCGTCCACTTTGAGGGAAAATGGCTCTGGAGTGAACGTTTCAGGAGGGGTTAAACCAGGCACCTCTGCCGTATAGTGGACAACCAAATCAATCGAATTCGTCACCTCAAAGGGCGCTACCAGATAGCAGCAGATGAGGTGTTCTACATTTTCCCTTGAAATGACCTTCACACCGGGGGTTACTCCTGTCGGATAGAGGGATGCCGTGGTTCCCTTCACCAGCGTATTCGTCGCCGCAGGCACGAAAGTATCATCCGTCACGCCATCCTGCTCAAAGGTGTATTGGTGCGTAAACACATTATCCATCAAAGGAATCTCAGGTGTGTTGTTGCCGGACTTCAGCTCCAGCCCCATGACGTGATACACCACGTTGTTCGGGCCGGACTTAAACCGTACCTTGAACTCCATCTGCGCCAGAATATGCTTGAAATCGAGCTGAACGAAATAGTCCATGGTACCCTGCTGGGTGGTGTAGAACGTGGGGGTGTTGTGGCTATAGGCCGTCATCACATCTGCAACGTTCACATTCGTCTCTGCACAAGCATTAGGCGAATAGGTTGAGGTTGCCGGGTCAAACGAAGGGTCATTTACCGTTGTTTCCAAAGTTGTCAGTTTAGTTGCAACGCAAGAATCGACTAACTGCCACTGAGGAATGCGGGAAAGCGTGAAGCTGCGGGAAACGGGAGAACCGGATGTTTCAGCGTAGGAGTAATGGATATCCGTATCTGCAGGGTCAGCCGACGTTTCTTCCTTCGCCGTGTAAGGAGCATAGGCACCGAAGTAGTAGCGGATGGCAGACTTGTCCCAATAGCGGAGAGGGTCATACTGCCAGGCATCGGGCGTACCGTCGGAATCGGAGTCTTCCCACTTCACCTCCACATTGTCGAACACCAACAGCGAATAGGGATTCGTGGCTTCCTTCCAGCCGAACACGCCGAAATTGCCTTGCGTCTTAAACGCATCCAAATTATCTATTATCGCGCGCGTAAAAGAAGAACGGTTTGAGACGGACGAAGACATCATGCCAATGGCCATGTCTTCGGCGGGCTCGTCCGTGCCGGGCTTGTGGCAAGACACAAAGGCCAGCATCACCAGCAGAAGGGCGGGCAGGGGTAAACAAAGGGTTAACTTCTTCATAAACGCATCTTTCTTTTTTATTGGTGGTTAGCAGGGGTAATCAGCCCCTGCTAACCTAACATAGACTATTGTTAGTTGCGGATGATGGTTTCCGAGGTCACGTCGTCGGCCCATTCGTCCACATCGGCCGTGAAGCGGATCACCGTGTCGTCCTCGACGGGCTGCGGCACCTTCTTCACCAGCGGGGTTTCGGCCACGTGGTCGCCATCATAGTCAAGCATGATGACATCGAGGTGGTCGGGGTTTAGCACGGCGTCGTCGGGACGGCCCTGGTAGTCCATGCCATCGGTATCGACACGGTCGCCAGCGTCGGCAATGCCGTTGCGGTTGAGGTCAACAATACCTTCGAGCGTGGTATATTTGTTGCCATTGGCATCCGTAAAGACTGTTCCGTCAAGATCCTTATAGACGATGGGATAGTCAACCGTCGGGTCATATACGCCGTCCTTGTTCACATCGATGAACTCGGTGCCGTCGGCTGCGATGCAGTAGTTATCGAGCGGCTTCTGGTAGCCATCGGTAGCACCGTTGTAGTCGGCGTTGCCCCAGCGGACGGGAGGCTTCGGGCCTTCGGGCCATTCGAGCTGCTTCCACTCGTCGTTGTCATCGACCACGCCGTCGCCGTTGGTGTCGGGGTGAATCATGATGACATCCTTGCCGGCGTTCTCACCCGTAGTGGTGAGGTCGGAGGGATCCTTGTGGAGCTTGTCCTCGTCGCTGCTGTGCGGAGTGACCGTGATGTTGTTGCCATCCTGGTCAACGTCGTCGATGTGTCCGTCGCCGTCGCGGTCCACGCCGCCTTCGAGCTTGCCGTCACCGTCGATGTCCTCCCACACGATGGGATAGTCGCCCACGCCGTCGCCGTCGATGTCCATCATATAGGTGTTGCGGTCGTTCACGTCGGTGTAGATGACCGTACCTGACTTGACATCATCGCCGCCAATAGAACCGTTCCAGTCGGCATCGACACCGTTGGGAATCTTCGGGTCGCGCTCCAGTTCGATGAGCGTGCCGGGGTTGTCGGGATCATCATAGAGGATGACATCCACGCCGTCGGGGTTGCGGTCGGGATCATCGGGATCGCCGTGGTAGTCCGTGTGGTCACCGTCGAGGTTATCCTCGGGATCGACCTCACCATTGCCGTTCCAGTCGGGGAAGCCTTCTTCCTTACCGTCGCCATCGATGTCCTTCCAGATGATGGGCACATCGGTGCCGGGGTCATACTCGCCGTCGCCGTCGGTATCGACATACCAGAACTCCTCGCCGGGGGTAGGATTGTCGGGATCATCGGGGTCGAGTTTGTCGATGATGTTGGTGGGGTTGCCATCGCCGTCGATGGTACCATCCACGTCGGCATTGCCGGGGATGTCGGGCGGGAGGCGGTTGCCGTCGCGCTGCAGCGGCGTCTCAGCGATGCCGTCGTTGTCGCGGTCTTCCATGATGACATCGACGTGCCAGGGGTTGAGGGTGGCATCGTCGGCCACACCGTCGTAGTTCACGGCATCATCGTCGAACTTATCGCCGTCGTCAACCACGCCATTGCGGTTGCGGTCGGCAATACCTTCCAGCGTGGTGTATTTGCCGAACTCGTCGGTGGAAATCACACCGTCGATGTCCTGCCACAGGATGGCATAATCGACGTTGGGGTTGTAGTCGCCGTCCTCGGTATCGACATCGACATACCAGAATTCCTCGGTGTTGTTCTCTTTATAATAAGGAGACGTGGGGTCGTTGAAGGGGTTGGCGGGGTCGTCGGCAGCCAGCGTCTTGACGAAGGCCGTCGGGTTCTTGTAGCCGTTCACACCACCATCGTAGTCAGCCGTGGGGGTGGTGCGGACGCTGGGGTTGACGGCCAGGTAGTAGTTGTAGCGGTAGTTGGGCATCCAGCCGACGATATCGACGGAGTCGTTCTCCAGCCGGCTCATGCCGCGCACCTTGTTCAGCTGGAACTCGCGCGGGCCGAAGGTGGTGGAGGTACCGTCGTGATAGACGAGGCGGTAGGTGAGCGTGACGGTGGCGCCGTCGGCGATAGCCTGCGGCATCAGCAGCAGGTCGTCGCCCAGCGACAGCGTCTGGCCCTTGGTGATGGAGCCGCCCGTCACCGTCGGATAGGTATAGACAGAGGCATCCTCGACAGCCCAGGCGCCGACGGTGGAGTTGTTATCGTCGATGCCGGTCTGCGTGTAGGTGCCTTTGCTCTTCAGGCCGGTAACGTCGAAGTTGACCACCTGATACTCGGCCACGCCGCTGTTGTTGAACTTATCCTGCACTTTGAAGTAGAAGTTGACATTCGACAGCAGGTGGTTGAAAATCATGTCCACCGTGTTGACGGGAGCCGTCTCGTTCTTCTTGGCAATCATCACGTCCACCTGGTCGTCCTTGGCATCGGCGACGGTGAAGTCGGTCACCGTGAAGTGCTTGGTGTCGGCGTCGAAGGTGTGGGTAGCGCTCTGCGGATAGATGCCGTAGAACTCGTATGTGGAGCCGGGGTTCCAGTACTTCACATCCTCGTAGGTCCACTCGCCGCTGCTCTGCTTGGTGACGACGGTGTTGTAGAAGACTTCGTCGGCAGGCAGCGACGTGTCGGGGCTGAACTGATAGCCATAGACGCCCATGGCATCGCCCACCTCGAAGCCCGTTCCGCCGGTGCTCGGACGCTTCGATGCACGGGTGGCATTGTCGGGAAAGGCCTCACCGAACTGAATACGGTAGGTATTCTGCTGGTGGGTGTCCACCAGGATTTCGTTCTTCGTGCAGCTGGCCAAAGCCACGGTAGCTGCAACAAGAATCAACGCAATGTTCGATTTCTTCATCGTTTTCTTAAAACTGATAGTTGTTACTTAGTCTTTCACGACCACTTCGGCATCGAACTCGTCGTTCCAGTCTTCGACGGTAGCGGTAAATTCGATGACGGGGTTCTCGGTGTTGTCGTCGGGATTGCTGCTGAGCGGGTCGCGCTCGAGCTGCGTCTCAGCCACGCCGTCGCCGTCGCGGTCGGCCAGGATGACATCGAGGCCATCGGGGTTGTTCACGGCGTCTTCATCCACATAGTAGCCTGTGTTCTCACCGTCGAAGTTGTCGTCGGCGATGCCGTTGCGGTTCATGTCGGCGATGCCTTCCAGCTTGTCGTCGTCGTCAATGTCCTTCCAGACAACGGCGTAGTCGTACTCACCGTAGGCGCCGTCGCCGTCAACATCGACATAGAAGAAGGTGTCCTTGTTGTCAGCCTGGTAATAGACGCTCGTCGGGTCGTTGTAGGGGTTCTGCGGGTCGTCAGCCTCCAGCTTGCCCAGCTTGTGGGTCGGGGTCTGTTCGCCGGTGAGCGTACCGTTGTAATCGACGAGGTACTGGTTATCGACGATGTCGTCGCCGTTGCTGCTGCCGGGCTTCACGAGCTGCGTCTCGGGAATGCCGTCGCCGTCATTATCGACAAGGATGACATCCTTGCCTTCGTTGCCGGTGGTCTGCGTGCCGTCGGAAGGCTCGGTGTCCTTGGTGCCGTCGGCCGTGCCGGGGGTCACGTTGTCGCCGTCCTGATCGACATCGTCGATGTGTCCGTCGCCGTCGCGGTCCACGCCGCCTTCGAGCCAGCCGTCGCCATCGACATCCTCCCAGACAACGGGATAGTCGCCGGCGCCGTCGCTGTCAACGTCCACCCAGTATTCGCCGTTCTCCACCACAAGGTCGCCGCCGGGAACCTTATCGCCGCCGCCTTCGGTACCGTCCCAGTCGATGTCCTCATAGACGATGTTGCTGAGGCTGGGGTTGACGGCCATGATGTAGTTGTAGCGGACGTTGGGGTTCCAGACGCTCAGCACCTGACTGCCCGTGCGGGCCGAAGTGCCGACGATGGAGGCCAGACGGACAGCCTTGTTGAAGGTGCTCGCGGAACCGTCGGCATAGTTGAGCGTATATCTGATGGCGATGCGGGCATCGTCGGCGATGGTCTGCGGCAGGAGCAGCAGGTCATCGGAGAGGGTGTAGCGGCTGCTGCCCGTGACGGAACCGCTGGTCACCTCGGGGAAGTCGTAGGTGCCGCTCTGGTTGCTCCATGCGCCCACGGCTGCGTTGCCCGTTGTGAAGCCTGTCTGGGCATAGTCGCCCGTGCTGTAGAGGCCCGTGACGTCGAAGCTGTTCACCGACACGCTGCTGATGCCCGTCTGATCGAGGCCGCTGGAGACGCTGAAGTAGAAGTTGACGTTCGAGAGGATGTGGTTGAACACGAAGTCAACAGTGTTGAACGGACGTGCCTCGTTCTTCTGGGCAACCATCAGGTCAATCTGGTCGTCCTTCGCGTCGGCCACGGTGAAAGCGGGGACGCTGAAGTAGGGCGCAGCCTGCGTGCCGAAGGTGTGAGTGACGCTGTAGGGGAAGAAGGCGTAGAACTCATAGGAAGAGTTGTTCTGCCAGTACTTCACAGGGCTGTAGGTCCACACGGCACTGCCACCGTTGCTGGTGACAAGCTGGTTGTTGAAGAGCAGGTTGTCGGTGTCCTGGAAGCCGAAAACGGCAATCTGGTCACCGGCCTGGAACGTAGCTCCGGCGCCATAGGAGGCACGGGTAGCGCTCTCGGGCATGGCGATGCCGAAGTCGATGGCTCCCTTCGGGGAGTTGGCAGCAGCGCCGTTGTCCACGAGAACTTCACTCTCTGAGCAGGCGCTGAAGAGCGCCACAGCAGCCACAGCTGCAAGGAGAAGAGATTTGTTGGTTTTCATTGTTGTTAGGTATTGTTTGGTTATTGTTTTTTCTGAGGGGGGGTACGGGTTTTCCGGGTTTTCCGGAGGTTCCGGAATTTCCGGAGTTTCCGGGGGGTGTTCTCTTTTTTTCTTAGTTCACTTGTTTGGTGGCATCGATAGAGGTTGTCCACTCGTCCACGCCCGGGTCGAAGGTGATGACGTCGGGGGCGATGGTGAACTTGAGGGTGTAGCTGTAGCCGCTGAGCAGCTGTCCGCCGGCCTCGGTGGCAGGGCCAAAGGCGTTGCTGAAGGGCATCACGTAGGTGTAGCGCTCGTTGCGTCCGTCGCTGAAGCGGAGGGTATAGACGAGCTTGACGGTCTGCGAGTCGGTGACGGCCTGCGGGAGGACGAGCGACTCCAATATATATAATAAGGTATGACCTGGGATATCTGGATCGTCTGGTAAGACTGGAATATTCTTGACAAGGGCGTCCTCGGCGCCGTGGAGCGTGAGGGCGGGAGCGGCGGTGAGCGTCCACTCAGCAGCTGCGCGGTCGGCAGCGACGGTGGCGTCGGGGGTATGGTCGAGAGCCTGTGCGAAGTTGCCTTCGGCGGCGAAAGTGCCGATGGTGAGGCTGTTGACGGTGACGCCTACCACGCCGGCATCGGCGGCGAGGGCATCACTGACGCGCACGGCGACGTTCAGTTTCGAAAGGATGTGCTGCATGGTGAACTCCACCGTCTGGCCGAGGCGGCCGGGCACGCCCGTGCGTCCGGCGCGGGCTACCATCCAGTCGGTGTCGCCCGACGGAACGGCGGAGAAGACATACTGCTGTGCCGCAGTGGGCGGCGCTTGGAGGTTGGTGCCGGTGAGGGTGACACCGCTGATGGCGATATGGCCTGTGGCGGCATCGATGGCGACGGACGAGCCGGCAACGTCCGACTGGTGGGGAGCGTAGGCATAGAAGCGATAGGTGCTGCTACGATCCCAATAGCGGAGGGGGCTATACTGCCACTTGAGGGCAGTGGGGGAATAGGTAACGAGGTGGTCGATGAACAACGGCAGTTCGGTGACACCGTCGCTGCTGCTCCAGCCCCACACACCCATGGAGGCGAAGTAATCGCTGAGGGCGTAGGGTGCGGCGGCACGGGTGGCAGTGGCCTGGTCGATGAAGGTGTTGTCGAAGCCGATGGCACGGAGCACGCCCTCGCCGGACGCTCCATCGTCCACGAGCACAGGCCCCTCCTGACAGCTGCCGAGCACCACGACCATGCAGGCCATGCCCGTCAGCGCCACCATCAGGTGCTGCATCTTCTGTTTTACCGACTGCTTAATTGCCATTGTTGTTTTGATTGCCTTTTTCTTCTTTAAGCTTGCGAGAGTTTCGAGGGCTTGGATCTGAAGTTTCAAGTGCTTGGATTTATAGTTTCAAGTGCTTGGATTTTCGTTTTACAAGTGCGCCGTTTCTCTCGTCTCCCTTTTTCCTCGATTATCCTTTTCCCTTCTGGGTGGCCGGAAGGGGTATCACTCCCCTACCCGGCCTAAATATAATCAAATCAAAAGAGTCTTTTCGTTCTCGCAGGGATTAGTCGATAGTGAATGCAAAAGTACCGCCATCTTCCCAGTCTGTAACTGTCTTCACGTCAAACAGAATGGGTGTCGGACCAATAATAATCTGATAGGTGTACTTGTAACCAGGCTGCCAAGTTGCAAGTCCGGCATTTGAAGCATTTTTGAATTCAGACAGAAGAATAGTCTTGTCGAAAACTTCGTCACCAATTTTATACTGGACGGTTATTGCGTAACCAGCATCAACGGTTTGGGGGACAAAGAGAAGATCCGTAAGAGCAGGAACATCGGTGAACTCAACGGTATTAGCCTTTAATGCTTTCGAAGCAAAGACATATGTATCGGGGCTTGTTCCAGACAGTGTAGCGGAGAACGTGGTGGCAGTAGTAACCTGAGGGTCAGTTAATGTCCAAGAATATGCGCTAGTATTATAGGAATACTCACCGTCCATCTTGATAGCTCCAATAGTAACGCTGTTCACCGTTACAGGATTATCTGTTTCATCGCTTTTCAGAGCTTCGCTGACGGCCATCTGCACGTTGATATTGGAAAGAATGTGACCAAAAGTGAACTCCACATCGTTTTCTCCAAGAGGTTTGCTGGCTGAAGAACTGGTAACATTGGCCTGATTAGTAAGGTCTGTCATCAGGTCAACCATGTCAGTCTGTGAGGTAGCCTGCTTGAAACCTGTAATAGAAAAGCCGTTTGAGCTCGCAGATGCCATTGCTACTGTTCCGGTAAAATCGCCCTGATGAGGTGCATAAGCAAAGAAGGCATAGGATGTAGCTGTCTTATCCCAATATTTGAGAGGTGAATATACCCAATCGTTGGGACTGTCGTACAGGGAACCCGAAGCAGTTTGGAACTCAACCTTAACATCATTGAACACCTGATAGTTTGTTTGAGTGGCAGTCGTTTTGTAACCATATACGCCAAACGTATTGCCGAGGGTTTCGAAGTTTGCAGTCGTGTAAGCTCCCGTGTTGATAGCACGAGTTACGTTATCAATATACACGTTGGAGAACCCAATGGGGACTTCGTTTTCGGTGATCTCGGTGACCACATCGTTCTGCGAGCAGGCAGCGAAGGTGGCTGCAACTGCGGCAAGGATAAAATATGACTTTTTCATAGTTTTCTGTTTTTTATTTATTAATTAATCCACAATCTTGTTCACTTCATCTACTACATTCCAAGCAGTGACTGTAGCGTCGAATACAATAGGCTCTGGGCCAACCTTGATATTAAGGGTATATTCGCTACCTTGAGCAAATTCGTATGTCTCGTCAACGGTCGTTTTGCCAAAGGCGTTGGCAAGATCGTAGTAAGCTTCAAATACTTCTGCCCCGATAGCATACTTCACATAGAGATAACGGTCGGTAAGGTCCGTTGCTTCGGCTTTAGCAGCAATGGCCTTGCAGGTCAGCGTCTGCGGGAAGATAAGGGTCTGGAACCAATAATACCCGCTGTAGTTGGTAGCTGCTGAAATGCTATAGTCACCCGTATTAACAAGATTATAAGTGCCATCCGATGTCCAACCATTTGTCGTCATGTTCGTGTTATATGCGAAGTAACCTGTTTTCTTCAGATTGGCAATCTTGACTTCCTTCACAACAAGGTCAGAAGCTCCGAGATAGGTGTCCTGCTTGGTAACCTTCACGTTGAGCTTCGTAAGGATGTGATGGAAGTTCAGAGTGACCACAGTGTTTTTCGTTGTGCTCTTATCAGCCAGCATATAATCCTTGTTGAAGCCAAAGTATTTCTTGTCGGCAATAGGAGTAATGCCTGTAGTAGTAGTCACAGCTACACCATTCACAAGATTCTTTTCAGTGCTGATATCATACTTGTCACTGGAGGAGCCAATAGCGATATTAGCATCTCCTGCTGCGATGGCCAATGCGGGAGCGGGAGTAGCCTCGTAAGGAGCAATAGCAAAGAACTGATAACCTGAAGCGACTTTATCCCAGTAACGAACATTCTCATAGAACCAACCAGCGGCACTGAAAGTCCATTCATCAGAGGGCTTTGCAGGAGCAGTGCTGTAAACTACTTCACCCTGTGTGTCGCTGGTGAAATGACCGACAGGAACATGAGCAAAAACGGCTTGGTCTGCACTGGCAACGGTCTTCCATCCATAGACATCGAACGTCTTGTAGAAGTCATACAGATTGGTCGAATTAGCCTCATCTGCACGGGTAGCCTTCTCAGCGAAGGTTTCGAAGGTGAAAGGCTTGGGAGCCTCGTTCTGTGATGTCTCGTCAACGAGGACATCACTGGAGCAGGAGGCGAAGAGGCCTGCGACTGCTGCGAGAATTAAATAACTCTTTTTCATAACTCTTTTTGATTTTTGATTGTTTATAAATGTGATTAGTGATTAATCGATGGTTTTGTTGACTGCTGTCTGGTCTGCCCATTCGGTGACGGTTGCATCGAACTTGATGACGTCGGGGGCAATCGTGAACTTGAGGAAATAGTTGAAACGGTCGTAGAAGGAAGCGAATGCAGACGTCAAAGCGCACTCGTAAGTGAAGTCTTCACTGTAAGTACCCGTCGTGATGGTGTATTTGGCCACGAGCTTTGCTGCTGTAGGAACTGTCTGCGGCATGACGAGAGATTCAATGAAGTAGAAGGGATTGCCTGTGGAGGCATTGAGAACCTGCGAACCTGTATAAGCCAAAGCGTAAGCTGCATCATCAACGGAGGCCGTCCAGCCGCTCACAGCGGGGGTAGCGGTGTTGTCGTAGGTGCTTTCGGCATACGTTCCATTGTCGTTGAGGCCTGTGATGGTGACGCTTTTAATCGTGACGGTAGAGCCGTCGAGGACAGCAGCCTTGGCGAAGGTGACGTTCAGCTTGGCAAGGATGTGCTTGAAGACGAGGTTCACTTCGGTATCATGAGAAGCACCGACCTGTGGGTTGGCGGCAGAAGTCATGAGGTCGAGGTCGCCACCGGCTTCTACGGTGAAGCCCTTCACCTTCTCTGCCTCAGTGGCTGTTGCCTGCAGGTTGGTACCGGCAAGGGTATAGCCCGGGGTAGTGATGACGAAGTCGTTGCCCGAAACAGCAGGGGCGCTCACCTCTGCCTGAGCGGCGCTAAAGCTGTAGCGAAGGGGGTTGGCAGCGGCAACAGGGGCGTAGGCAATGAAGTTGTAGTTGGCCTGCTTGTCCCAATAGCGGGGGTTGTCGTACTTCCAATCTCCGAGGATAGCATCGGCAGGATCCTGATAGGTGCAGGTGACACCATCCTGAACGCCAGTTGCTGTAGCTTCGCCACCGAAGACATACTGCACGGGGTCGGAAGCGTCAACCGTAGATTTCTTCGTGCCATAGACGGCGAAGGTGTTGTGGTAGTACTCCAGGTTGGTCTTCACCGTAGCATCGCCACGGGTAGCCAAGTCGGAGTAGTTGCTGAAGCCGATGGCGCGGGGAGCGGAGGCGCTGTTGGCGGACTCGTCAACGAGCACTTCGTTGGAGCAGGAGGCCAGGAGGCCTGCGACTGCGGCGAGGATCAGATAACTCTTTTTCATACTTTTTTCTATTTTTATTGTTTATATTGTTGTTTTCTATTTCCTTATTATATATAGGGGGTAACGGGGTATGATGGGTTAGATGGTGATTTCGGAATTGACTTCGTTTTGCCAGTTATCGACTGAGGCGTTGAAGCCGCCGCCGGTGTTGGGGTTGGTCTTGTGGTCGGTCTCGTCGCGCGTGAATTCCTTCTCGGCATCGATGACGATGGTGATGACGCCGCCGGTGGGGTGCTTGGCAATCTGCTCGCTGATGTCGAAGGCGCGCGACTTGACGTCGCCTCCGCGGAGGACGAAGCTGAGGCCAATCCAGTTGCCTTCTTCATTCTCGGGTGCTACGCCGGTTTCGTCGAGGGTGCGGCGGGCCTGCAGCGGGTCGATGCCGGGGAGTCCCCAGGTGAGGATGCGCGAGGCGCAGACGTCGGCGTCCCAGATGCTGCCGTCGGCAGCGCGGTAGGTCTTGTGGGTCTGCATGGGCTTGACATCCTCGGAGGTGATGGAGATGGCGTTCGTCCAGTCCTGACGGCTGTAGAGCTCGACGCCCTGGGCCAGGCCGGTGACGGTGAGGCCGTTGACGCCGCGGACACGGGCGGTGGAGTCGGGCTTCTCGGGGTCGTTGATGTCGCAGTAGTTGTTGATGATAACGGGCTGGATGAGGTAGATGAAGGAGTAGGGCTCCAGCGTGGCGTTGATGCGGTAGAGGTAGATAGTGTTGCCCTCGGCATCGACGGTCTCCTCATAATCCTCGGGGTCTTCGGACACGTAGAGGTCTTCGATGAAGACGCCGAAGAGCTCGTCGGGCTGGTTGTAGGAGTCGTAGGCCTTGAGGGTATCGACATGTTCGTCCTGACCGTCGCGCGTGGAGGGGAAGTGAGAGGGAAGGCTGTTGGCGCGGGTGGTCATATTATAATAGGTATAGGCGTCGTCGGCCTGGGGGATGATGGCAGAGGTACCGGTGTTGTAGAAAAGCATGTCGTACCAAGTGGCGGCGGTGAGGGATACGCGGTTCTGACCGTCCATAACCATGTTGCGGGTGAAGGGGGCGAGACGACGTCCCTGACGACCGTCGAGGTTGTAGATGGTGGCACGGACACCGTAAGGCTCGGTGTAGCCGAGGGGACCGTAGTCGGGATCGTCCTCGGGCCAGTCGTAAATCCACTCGTAGCGCCAGTTGAAGCCAAAGTAGAGCTCAAGGTCGATGTCGTAGATGGCGAGGTCGATGACGCCTTGCTGACTGGGAAGCCACAAGTCCTTGCGCTCGCAACTCGTGGTGAGCAGCGAGAGCAGCACTGCTGCGCTGAGCAGGGCTTTCGTAAGGAGGTTATGGGACTTGCGCGTCATTTCTTTTCTTAGAGCCGATTGGGGCCTGGGGGTTTAATGGGGCAATTATTCTTTTATTATTCTTTTACTCTTTCAGAACTTCAGTTTTCTGTCGATAAGGTCGTAGCTGATGGTGATGCCTGCGCCGGTGGGATAGAGGAACCAACTGCGGAAGCGGTGGTTGCGGCGGACGAACAGGGCGTTGTCGTCGTGCCAGTTGTAGTAGTACTTGGCCGATACGAACTCACCGGTGGCTGCATCCCACTTGGCGCCGTAGTAGTAGTCGTCGTAGCGGGTCTCGAAGAAGCCCCACTTGAGGAAGGCTTCGAGCTTCCAACGGCTCTTGGGGTTGCGGCCGAGGCGCTTGACGTAGCCGTAGCCGAGACCGGCGCCCCATCCTTCGCCCTGATAACCACGGCCCTGCGTGCTGTCGAAGCAGAAGTCGTAGAGGAAGGCGTGACCATAGACGCTGAGGTAGTGGCCGGTGTGGCTGAAGTCGGTGGTGAAGTAGCGGCGAGCCTCAAGCTGACCGTTGAGCAGCTGGAAGTAGTGGTGCTTGGAGGTGGGATAGGGCGTGGGATAGGGATTGCCCGTGCCGGGGATACCCTCGTCGCTGTACCACCACGGGAAGTCGTACTCGGCCAGGAAGCTCCAGTTGGAGTTGTGGGGATAGTACTCAAGCTCGACGTTGAGGATAGGCTCGTAGCCGACGCCGGGATAGAAGAAGGCATCGTAGAGCAGGTTGGTCTTGACAGCCAGCATGGGCTCCTTAGCGCGCCGTGTCGGCGTACCGAACTGATCCGACGCATTGGTGCTGTTGAGCACGGAGAAGGCGGGGAGCATGATGTTGTGGAGGTCGTCCTCCGATTCAAACTCCGGCTCGGCCAGCTTGTACTTAGTAAAATAGAACACTACGCGCGCGGAACGCAGTGTCGGGTAATAGACCTTGAGGAGACGACGCCAGGTAACACCGCCGTTGAGGGCACGCAGGGCTGCCTTCGTGGCCGCGTCGTCGCCCTTATGCTCGTCGATGACAGCCATGATGGTGTCGCGATCGACATCGTCGGACTGCTCAATCAGCTTGTACAGGTAGGCGTCGTCCTCGGGAATGGTATTGAAGACAATCTGGTCGTCGGACGGCATGTCGATGTAACGGGCCAGCGAATCGACCAGCGCCTGACCACGGCCCTTGGCCAAACGGATGTTGTTGCTGTAGGAACCTTCAGGAGAGGCGCTCATGCGGACGTACATGTGGTGAAGTTGCAGGTTGCGCTCCTTCATGATGGGGACAATCTCCTCGATGAGCCTACGGTAGGAGGCGCTCGTCGGGTCGATGTTCGTCTTGTTGACCTTGAAGTTGACATCCAGGCTGTAGAGGCAGAACTGCTGGAGGAGGCTGTCAACGCCGATGTTGTCCTCGCCGACCACCTTCACGTAGCTGGGATAGTCGCGGCCCATGTCCACGTCCATCAGCGTGTCGGCGGGAATGTCGAGGCTCAGGTCGTAGAGGGCATTGCGATAGCGCTTGCTGAGAATCTGCTCACGCGACACGCCATTGCCTGCGCGCGAAACAGAGTTCTTTGAAGAAAGGGCCGAAAGAGAGTCGGACTTCGAGACAATCGAGTTGGCCAGCGAAACAATGGAACGGGAGAGCGTATGGGTGCTGTCGTTGATCGACTCCAGGTACTCTTCCACACCTGACAGAGCAAAGTCAGGCTCGTTGACATCAAAAGCATACGAAGACGAAGCGAAGACGCCGCACACCACCATCATCTGGCAGAGAACAAGCAACTTTGTTATCGACGTATTGAACTTCATTTTCAACTGGTTTTTCTGACTTTACGGTAATTGTTTCTTCTTATCGGCTGCAAAGATACGGCGACTTTTTCAATCCACCAAATATTTTTAAAGAAAAATTCATGCTCCCCAACATATTTTTTCTTTTTTTACAAAAAATGAGCAGCACCGAAAGAACAAAAAGCCACTTCTAACGCACACGCGCGCGTAAACTTTTTATCATTTTCGCACACAGGACGCTTGCGGGGGGGGGGGTATTAAAGAATGTTAAGTTGCATTTTCAGAAATATAATAATTATATTTTCACAAACGAATTATATCGTTTTCGAACATATTATTGCATTATCGAGATATATTTTTACAACTACAACCCATTCAACAAGTGTAATGCCTGTTGAAAAGAAGACAAAACATATTAAATTTAACTTGAAACGAGAGAAAAAGAGAAAATCGGTTTCAAATATACGTAAAAGGTCGTTTTTAACACATCCAACAATCACGGCTATATTTTTACGAGGACGCAAGTCCGACTGCCGGCATCCTCCCCATTGTACACCACATCGTGCAAGCAGCGTTTAACGTCGGGACGGCAACGTTTAACGTCGTGGCGGTAACGTTTAACGTTGCGCATGCAGCCCAGCAGATGAAGACACGCTACATGCAGAAGGGGGCACCTGAATGAGAGAAGGGGGCGTCCCAACGACAGAAGGGGGCGTTATAAAAACAGAAGGAGTAACGCGCGTGCGCGTACGCGCGCAATATATATATAAGTACGCGCGCGATGAAGATGACAAAAAAAGATGAAAAAAAACAGTTATTCCTGTAAGGTCTGAAGAATCGTCCTCGAAACCTTTTTCCCTTTTGACGTCTTCATGTACTTACCACGGGAGACTTTCTCCACCCATCCATTGCGCTCCCACGCATCGAGCCATTTGTTGGCGGTGGTGATGGAGACACCTCCTTCTACGGCAACCAGCCGCTGCTCATTGCGAATGAACATGGTGGAGAGGGAGGCAAAGCAAGCATCACTCGAAATTTTCGGCTTTTCATCGTCGGACGACTCTTCCTCGCCGTCTTGCTCCGGAGCCACATAATAGCCCTCGCCAGGGAAAAGGTCACTCCCCTCCTCCGAAGCTTCCTGCTCCGCCATCGCCTGCAACTTTGTTTCATTCATCCGCTGGACAGCCGTCAGCGCCACCGACATGGCAGAAATCTCAGCACGTAGCTCGTGCTCCTTGGCGAGAAGCTTACGTTCCAGATCGGCGCGAACACGCTCCACCCGCTCTTTGTCGTTGCGGAATAAGCGAAAGACTTTCTCGTGCTCGTCCACCTGTTTGCGGAAAATGTGAACATGCCGACGGAAATAGGCCACCACTCCACCAAAAAGAAGAATGGCGATGAGGAAATTGAGAACCGTGAAAAAGGGCAGACTGCGATGAACCGTTTTGGAATCATCTTCCTGCTTTTGAAGTGAGGCAATAGAAGACTCCAATACTTCTATGCGCTTGTCGTAAGCATCGACTTGCTCAGCCAGCGCCTGATTCTGTTCGGCCAGTACGCGGTTCTGCTCTGCCAGCGCCTTATTCAATTCCCTAAGCACAGTGCTCTGGTTGCTCGAACCTTCCGTCTGCGCCCACACGTGGACGCAGAGCGAAGGAAGCTGTAGGAGCAACATCAAAGCAAGAGCTTTTAGGAACGACTTCATCTTTCAACATTCTTTAATCCGCTGCAAAGATAATACATTATTAGAAAAAAACAAAAAGTTAACGTAGAAAAAAGAATAGCGGATTACAAATCTGCAGACAGAGGGCAAGAGTAAGGATGGGGGATTACAAAATCCCCCCCTGCTCATATGCTGCGGATTACAAATCCGCAACAACGGAACGAAGCAACAACAGCGTTACAAATTCGTTACAACAAGAGAACAACAAACAAAAACAAACGAAACAACAAAATACGAATAAAACACTAAAGCAAAACAACATACAAGACAAAGAAAAGAGAACAAACAGATAACAAAAAAAGAGCCACGATGTGAAATCACATCGTGGCTCTGGCGTTTTATTCTCTATAAGGAAAGGGGAATTACATCATGCCGTCCATGCCCATGCCGGGGTTAGCGGGCATAGGGGGTTGCGGCTCTTTCTTCTCGACAATGACGCACTCGGTGGTGAGGAACATGCCGGCGATAGAAGCGGCATTCTCAAGGGCTACGCGGGCAACCTTAGCAGGATCGACCACGCCAGCGGCCTTCAGGTTCTCATAGACATCGGTGCGGGCATTGTAGCCGAAGTCACCCTTGCCTTCGCGCACCTTCTGGACGACGACAGCGCCCTCCTTGCCAGCGTTGGCGACAATCTGGCGCAGCGGCTCCTCGACGGCACGCTTGATAATCTCGATGCCGGTGGTCTCGTCGTCGTTGTCGCCCTTGAGGCCTTCGAGTGCATCGATGGCACGGATGTAAGCCACACCGCCGCCCGGAACGATGCCCTCTTCGATGGCAGCACGCGTAGCGCACAGGGCATCATCGACACGGTCTTTCTTCTCCTTCATCTCCACCTCGCTGACAGCACCGACGTAGAGGACGGCCACGCCACCCGACAGCTTAGCCAGACGCTCCTGAAGCTTCTCCTTGTCATAGTCGCTCTTGGTGACGGTAATCTGAGCCTTGATCTGAGCCACACGGTCGGCAATCTGCTTGGAATCGCCATGACCGCTGACGATAGTGGTGTTGTCCTTGTTGACGGTAATCTTGTCACACGTGCCGAGCATCTCCATCGTGGCCTGCTCGAGCTTGACACCCTTCTCTTCGCTGACGACAAAGCCACCGGTGAGGATGGCAATGTCCTCGAGCATCTCCTTGCGGCGGTCGCCGAAGCCGGGAGCCTTGACGGCACAAATCTTCAGCTGAGCACGCAGACGGTTGACGACCAACGTGGTGAGCGCTTCGCTATCAACGTCCTCGGCAATGATGAGGAGCGGACGTCCGGTCTGGACAGCAGGCTCGAGGATGGGAAGAAGGTCCTTGAGGTTGGAAATCTTCTTGTCGTAGATGAGGATGTAGGGGTTGTCCATGACGCACTCCATCTTCTCCGTGTCGGTGACGAAGTAGGGGCTGAGGTAACCACGGTCGAACTGCATGCCTTCGACGACGCCGATGCTGGTGTCTGTGCCCTTGGCCTCCTCGATGGTGATGACGCCGTCCTTGCTGACCTTGCGCATGGCGTCGGCAATGAGCTTGCCAATCTCAGCGTCGTTGTTGGCGCTGACAGAGGCCACCTGCTCAATCTTGTTGTAGTCCGTACCGACCTCCTCGGCCTGTTCGCGCAGGCTCTCGACGACCTTTGCCACAGCCTTGTCGATACCACGCTTCAAGTCCATCGGGTTGGCACCGGCGGTGACGTTCTTGATGCCTACGTTGACAATGCTCTGAGCGAGCACGGTAGCCGTGGTGGTGCCGTCGCCGGCATCGTCGCCCGTCTTGCTGGCGACAGACTTCACCAGCTGGGCACCGGTATTTGCAAAGGCATCGGCCAGCTCCACTTCCTTAGCGACGGTGACACCGTCCTTCGTAATCTGGGGAGCACCGAACTTCTTCTCGATAATCACATTGCGGCCTTTCGGGCCAAGGGTAACCTTAACGGCATTTGCCAACTCGTCCACGCCCTTCTTCAGCTGGTCGCGGGCATCCATATTGAATAATATCTCTTTTGCCATAGTTTTCTAAATGATTTTGGGGGTTATTTTTTTGGATTAACTGGTTTTTCTGGAATTTCTGAGTTTTCCGGATAATCCGGTTTTCCGGAAATTCCGAGGGGGATTATGCGAGGACAGCGAGGACGTCGCTCTGACGCATGATAAGATACTTCTCGCCTTCGACCTCAAGCTCGGTGCCGGCATACTTGCCATAGAGCACGGTGTCACCCACCTTGAGGACCATTTCCTCGTCTTTCGTGCCGTTACCGACGGCCACGACCTTGCCTTTAAGCGGTTTTTCCTTGGCTGTATCGGGAATGATGATACCGCCGACTGTCTTCTCCTCTGCTGCTGCGGGAGCAATGAGGACACGATCTGATAATGGTTTGATGTTCATAATAACGTAATTATTTTAATAGGTAAAACAAATTTCTGCAAATTCTCTTGCGAAAAGCGTGCCAGAGGGGTCATCGGCGGATTGCACACGACAGAAGTGCCAAAAACGTCCACAGGCTGACGCAGGCGGTGACAGTTTGTCACGCCTCGGGCTGCGAAAGCATCGACTCCAGCTCCTCGGGCGAGAGGTCGAGACGGAACTCCCCATTCTGCGCGACGGAGATGTGGCCTGTCTCCTCGGACACAATGATGACCAGAGCATCCGACACCTCCGAAAGGCCAAGCGCCGCACGGTGGCGAAGGCCCAGCTGCTTGGGGATGTTATCGCGGTGCGACACGGGCAAGACGCAGCCTGCCGCCACAATCTTTCCGCCGCTGATGACGACAGCGCCATCATGCAGCGGGCTATTCTTAAAGAACAGATTCTCAATGAGCATGCGGTTGATATTGGCGTCGATGCGCTCGCCTGTCTCGATGAAATCGCCCAGATGCTGTTCGCGCTCGACGACAATCAGGGCGCCGACTTTGCCGTCGGACATATTCTGGCAGGCACGCACCAACGGCAGCCAGTCCTGCTGGACGCCGGCCGTGCGACTTCGTGTGCTCAGGAAACGGAAGAGTTTCTTAAACCGTTTCTGCGAGCCTAATTCACGGAAGAAATGGCGAATCTCGTTCTGGAAGATAACAATCAGCGCCAGAACGCCCACATTGGCAAGTGCATTGAAAATAGAGCCCAGCAACGGCATCTCCAGCACACGCGACACCAGCATCCACACTACAACGAAGATGAGGATGCCAAGGAACAGATTCAGCGAGCCCGACTCCCTCATCATCTTATAGAGATAGAAGAGCAGAAGGGCAACCAAAAAGATATCAATCAGATTGAGCAGATTTAGACCAAGTAACATGATGATTTACGAATTGACTATTTACGATTTACAGTTAAGCATTTGGACGAACCGGACACACTCGACTGCTTCGCGAACATCGTGCACACGGAGGATGTCGGCGCCGTGCAGCAGGGCGAAAGTATGGAGCACCGTCGTGCCATTCAAAGCCTCTTCAGGCGTGGCGCAAAGCGTCTTATATATCATTGACTTGCGTGATACGCCCACCAGCAACGGCCGACCGAAACGACGCAGCGCGGAGAGTTGTGACAGGATGCGGAAGTTCTCCTCCACCGTTTTTCCGAAGCCGAAGCCTGGGTCGAGGACAACGTCCGTGACACCCTTCGCCGCCAACAAAGGCAATTGCTCCGCGAAAAAAACCTCTGGCGAGGCCGTCGGACATGTCAGCACATAGGGCTGTCCGGCCAATGCTGCCGCCCCCCCGGACACATCGTTCACGAGGAGCGGGCCAAAGCGTCGGATGCACTCAGCTGCTACCGCCGGGCGGAATGTATCTACTGAAAGCGGCACCTCGGGCAGTACCTGGCGAATACCCTCCAAGGCGGGGAGCAGACGAGACAGTTCCTCCTCCTCGGCAACTGGCGTTGAGCCCGGACGAGTGGAACAAGCGCCAACATCCAGCATGCAGGCACCGTCCGCCACCATCTGCTTCCCCCTCCGTACTGCTTCTTCGACAGAAGAACTGCGTGAAGAAGCGTAAAATGAATCCGGCGTCACATTCAGTATGCCCATGACGACGGGGAAAGCAACAGCAAGTCTATCTTTTACCATCCTATTCACCATTTTTGCCCACAAATATACGCTCTTTTTTTGTTTTTAGCATGAAATTGAATTATTTTTCGTATTTTTGCGCCCTAAACCACAATGAAGACAGAAGAACTCTATTCCTATTTTCTGAAATGCACCGGCGTCACCACCGACACGCGTGCATGCTATCAAGGCGCCCTATTCTTCGCCCTGCGGGGAGAGCGCTTCAACGGAAACCAGTATGCCGCCGATGCTCTGAAGGCCGGCTGTGCCTATGCCGTCGTGGACGACAAAGACTACTACGACGCCTCCGATGACCGCCTGCTGATGGTGGACAACACATTGGAATCCCTGCAAGCCCTGGCACGCCACCATCGCCGCCAACTGGGCACAACGCTCATTGGCATCACCGGCACCAACGGCAAGACAACCACCAAAGAACTGATTGCCGCCGTGCTTAGCCGGAAGTATCAAACACACTACACCCAAGGGAATCTGAACAACGCCATCGGCGTCCCCCTCACCCTGCTGCAGCTGAACAAGAGCCACCATCTGGGCGTTATCGAGATGGGAGCCAGCCATCCGGGTGACATCCGCGAACTGGTGGAGATAGCCGAGCCCGACTGTGGCCTCATCACCAACGTAGGACGGGCACACTTGCAAGGATTCGGCTCTTTTGAGGGTGTGGTGAGGACAAAAGGCGAACTCTACGACTTCCTCCGCTGCCAAGACAACGGATTCATCTTCCTGAACGACAACGACCCGCACCTTTGCAACATCGCCCAAGGCCTTCCAGCCCTACGCTTTGGCACAGGAGAGCCGAAGGAAGGAAAAGAGGTCGGAGGACAGGTGCTGACATGCAACCCCTTCCTCCGCTTCCGATGGAGCAGGCTGGAAGGTGACAGCTACGAGGTGCAGACGCGGTTGGTGGGACGATACAACATCGACAACGCCCTCTGCGCCATCGCCGTCGGCCTACGCTTCGGTGTCCATCCCGACGACATCAATCAGGCCATCAGCAACTACGAACCCACCAATAGCCGTTCGCAACTACTCCAGACGGCCCACAACACGCTCATCGTCGATGCCTATAATGCCAATCCCACCAGCATGCAAGCCGCGCTGGAGAATTTCGAGCAAATGGAAGCAACACGTAAAATGGTCATTCTCGGAGAAATGAGAGAACTGGGCAGCGCAAGCGAACAGGAACATCTGCATATCCTCACCCTGCTCTCCAAGATGCATCTGAATGAGGTGTGGACGGTAGGCAAGAATTTCGAGAATACGGCGTTTCCCTTCCGTCATTTTACCGACACAGACGAAGCCTGCCATGCCTTGCAAGCCGAGCGGCCAACAGATACCACCATCCTCATCAAGGGTTCCAATGGCGTACACCTCTCTACCCTCATACCACACCTATAACAAGTTGAACCCATGAACACCTCTTATTATAAAGTAGCAGAACAAGTCATCGCCTTCCGCACACCGGATGGCGACAACCACCCCTACTTGCCTTCGTTCGAGCCGTTTGTGCATCATCATGCAGAGGGAGAGCCCGTGCTGTTCACCCTCTCCTTAGACGAGAGCGTCTCCCCTGCCCAAGAACGGGAGACCATCGGCGAGTTTGACAGCGGCGGAGCATTTTTCAGCGTCTATCGTCTGGCCGACGGCGGCTACCAGTTCCTTATCGCTCCCCCGCAAGGAGACTACTGCGGACTGCTGCAAACCGATGCCAGCTTCGGTGAGGGCAGACTGGCCCTGCGTGGCAACGAGTGGACGCGTGAATTTGCCACCAACAACAGCATGATGCTGATGTACGCCTTTGCGGCAGCCGACAAGCACACGCTGCTGTTCCATGCCTCTGTCATCGAAAACGGAGGACACGGCTACCTTTTCCTCGGGAAAAGCGGAACGGGCAAGAGCACGCACAGCAGCCTTTGGCTCAAGCACATCCCTGGCAGCGAGCTGATGAACGACGACAACCCCGTCGTTGTGGCTTATAACGGCGGCGCCACAGTCTATGGTTCGCCCTGGAGCGGCAAGACACCTTGCTACCGCAACATCAAAGCTCCCATCGGAGCGTTTGTTCGCATCCGCCAAGAGAAGGTCAACCACATCAAACGGGACCATACCCTCGAAGCACTCTCCGCCCTACTCCCCTCCGTCTCATCCATGAAGTGGGACGACCGCGTCTATAACGGCATCTACGACAGCCTCGACCTGCTCATCGCACATGTTCCCTGCTACACCCTGGGGTGCAGGCCCGACCAAGAGGCTGCAGATGTATGCTACAAAGCCGTTTTAGTTGAAAATAAAAGAACAAAGGGTTAACAAATCCATGCGAGAAGAGAACATCATAGAACTCCCTAACGACATATTCTTAAAAGGAATAAGAGAATTGCTGGAGGAGGGCCACACCGCTACGTTGCGCGTGCGGGGCAACAGCATGCGGCCATTCTTGGAAGACCGCCGCGACAGCATCAAACTGACGGCTGTTACCCACGTGGAAATCGGCGACGCCGTATTGGCAGAAATCTCCCCGGGAAAATATGTGTTTCACCGCATCATCGACATCCAAGGCGAGCATGTCACCCTGATGGGTGATGGCAACGTCCGGGGTACGGAGCATTGTACAAAAGCCGATGTCAAAGCCAATGCCTTAGCTGTCATTCGCAAAGGTAAAGAGTACAGCACTGAAGGCAAGCGTTGGAAACGCTATTCGGCTTGCTGGATGCGGCTAAGCCCCATCCGTCGCTGGCTTTTAGCCATCCATCGTCGTTTGCCCACGAATTGGAGATAGATGCTTGGCGCTTCGCACAATTAGGAATTAGAAATTAGGAATTAATATAAATGTATAGAAATGAAAATCAAAGAAGGATTTGAACTCAGAGAGATGTGTGGCGAAAACATCATCGTAGCCAAAGGCATCCAGAACATCGATTTCAACAAAATCATCAGCCTCAACGAAAGTGCCGCCTATCTGTGGAAAGCACTTATCGGCAAGGAGTTTACAGCACCCTCTATGGTTGAACTGCTGCGTCAGGAGTATGAGGTAAGCGAAGAAACAGCCCTTGCCGATGCCACCGAGCTCATCAAGGCTTGGCAGGAAGCAGGACTGTGCGAATGAGGGTTAAAGGTCAGGGGTTAGGGCATTAGAACTGGAAGTAGATAAACGCCTGCAAGCCAGAGGTAATGAACTGGTAAACCACAAAGACCACCCCTACCATAAGCAAGACCAAAACCGGCATCGGAAGTAGTGCAATGTTCATCCGATACCAACGTTTCCAGCGGGCAGGCAGCCAGTGTATCACCATGCCAAGGGCAAACAGGACAAAGACTTTCCAATATGCGCTGACAATTGCCCATACATCTACCCCACCCCATGCAGAGCCTATCTGATTCACCATATTCTTTGCTGTGCTCCATGCCTCCTGATTGGCTACAGCAGGGTCGAGGTTGGAACCGGAACGGAAAAACAGACGAGTGAAGGTGATAAACGTGAAAGTCTGAAGAATAGCCCATGCATTGCCCATACCGTCTGTCATCTTGTTCACCGACGCCGGTACGGCCTTCCAACCCTTCTCCACAAAATGCCATACGTACCGTATCAACGTACCCATGGACAGCACCATCATCCATACAAAGAAAACATAAAAGACGGGCCGCGGGACACGCTGCGTCAGCACATAGAGAATCAAGGTAACGACAAGCACCAACGCCATGCGGACATGCCACGACATCTCTTTCCAGAATTTATAGACAATCATGCCTATACCATTCAGTCCGCCCCAAATCATGAAGTTCCAGGAAGCACCGTGCCAAAGACCGCCCAGCAACATGGTGATGAACGAGTTGAGGTTACCCATCAGAAGTTTACGTCGTTTTGGATTCAGCTTTGTGACCCTTATAGCCACAAGAATGCCCACGACTGCAGCAACAATGATGGCTGTCACCACCCAACTACCGCTTAGGATAAGCACGATAAGACTTATCAGTCCCAGCCAGAAGTAAGTGCCAAACGTAGTGTTCCGATTACCGCCAAGAGGAATATAAAGGTAGCTCTGAAGCCATCGGCTCAGCGACATATGCCACCGTTTCCAGAAATTCGCCGGATTGGGTGCCTTGTAGGGCGAGTTGAAGTTCTGTGGCAAGTAAAAGCCCATCAACATTGCCACGCCAATGGCAATGTCGGTGTAGCCGGAGAAGTCGGCATAGACCTGCAGCGAATAGCAGAACAACGCGCTTAGATTTTCAAAGCCACTGAAGAGCAACGGATTCTCGAAAACGCGATCGATGAAGTTCACCGCTAAATAATCCGAGAGAATCAGTTTCTTCATCAGTCCATTCATTATCCAAAAGACAGCCACGCCGAACTGCCTACGCCCAAGGAAATAAGGTTTGTAGAGCTGAGGAATGAATTCGGATGCCCGCACGATGGGCCCTGCCACTAACTGCGGAAAGAAACTGACATAGAAGCCAAAATCAAGGATATTCCGTACGGGCTCCACCTTACGCCGATAGACATCTGCCGTGTAGCTGATGACTTGGAACGTAAAGAACGAGATGCCCACTGGTAGCACAATTCTATCTACATTGAAAAGGTCTTTTCCAGAGAGGATATTACCCACCCACGAAAAGACATCGAACACGCGGAAACTGATGTGGAAGAGGTGATTGACCACATCGGTAAGGAAATAGGCATATTTGAAATAGCATAGTAGCGAAAGGTCAATGACGACACTCAAGACGAGCCAAGCTTTCCGTTTACTCTCCGTCGATGCTGCATGAATGCGCTTGGCGATAAAAAAGTCGGAACACGTCACAAACATCAGTATCAGCACAAACAACCCGCTGGTCTTGTAATAGAAGAACAAGCTCACGAAGAAAAGGAACGCATTGCGCAACAGACGCTTGCTATGTATCAGACTGAAAACGGCAAAGACTACAGCAAAAAACGCCCAGAAATAGAACTGCGTGAACAGCAGAGGCGAATTCTCCTGAAAGAGAAATACGTGTTTGAGAAAAGGTATCACCTGCTCCATAATGCCTTATTCATTCCCTGCTGTCCTGTTGACTTGTTGTCTTGTTGACTCCATATAGTCGTCAATCAGGGCGTTGAAGAGCAAATCACCCAGCAGTTCGTAGCCCGTCCGTGTGAAGTGAATCAGGTCGGAGGCCATCAGGCCAGCATCCCGCCAGCGGGGGCAGCTATCCAGTCCGCCCATGAAGTCAAAAACATCCCATACAGCACCGCCATACTCGATTGCCAAGTCATAGAAAGCCTTCTGCACCAGCTCGGCATTGCGGTTTGCCCGCTTCACGCGGCGCGACACGCGGCGATAGGTGTCGTTGTTGGTGATGAATACATAGGCGCAACCCGGTGTGACACGTTCCACCATGGCAATCAGACGCCGATAGCCCTCCTTGAATGATTCCACGTTGAATTCGCCGTAAGGGACGGCCGCATCATTGACACCGATGGCAAACACCACCAAATCGGGGCGCACGAGCTGGAGGTCGCGCTGCAGGCAGGAACAGCGCAACCATGTCGGCACAGCTGCCCCATTGATGCCCGACGAGTAGTAGCTGACACCTACGAGGTCGTTTTCAGGAATCAGTCCTGTCAGCGTAAGCTGCTCTCCACGAGGAATGCGGAACCGTACTGTGACGGAGTCGCGCATACCGCCGAAGGGCAACAGCCAGCCACCGCATAGCGTGTCGGAATGAGCGTAAAGTGTATCAGAAGTGCCGTCGTGCACCTCCACGGCAAACGGCCGCACCGTGTCGGCGGAGGCATAGCCCATCAGCCGCAGACGGCTCAGCTGCCAGGTGGGTGTCATACCGACGTCCAGCACCAGCGTCAGTGTAGCAAGACTGTCTGTCGTGGTGGCTGCAATGCCGCTGATGCCAAAGTCGAAGGCAGCATTGCGCTCGATGTTGCGCCCCGCCGTCCACGAACCCGTGTATTCCATGCGGTAGTTGTGGTTCCAGTTGGTGTTTGCCATGCCGAAGGGAAAGAGGATGCCGCGCACGCCGATGTTCCCCGGCTGCATGTCCGTGAGGTTACTGCGCATGCGATGCGAGAAGAAGTCGGCCTGTACATGGCTGCCGCCCACATGCCAGATGTTGATGCCACGGCTATGGAAGAGCAGCAGACTGTCCAGCTTCTCATAGAAAGCATCCTGCGCCTTGCGCCCCGAAGGGAAATGGAGCCCTGTCCGGTCGTAGCGCAGACAATCGTAGTATGGCAACGGACACAGCAACTGGTTCTTCCCCGGCAGCAGACGGTTCACCACGTTTCGCATGATGGAGTCGGTCACTTGCTGACGTCCTGTCTGGGCAGACGATGTCAGCACGGTCAGCAGCAGGAGAGCAGAAAAGATGCCGCGTTTCATGGACGTTCCTCCTTTTCCGGCTTACGCCAACGATAGTAGTCATAATAGAGCATGAGCGACTTGCAGAAGAGGTCGGCAACGCGTTCTCCGCCCCGCATCGTAAAGTGGATGTGGTCGGAGCCTGCCAGCGGTGGATTCTGCTCGCACCATTGCGCCATGCTGTTGTGTCCGCCCATGACCTGATACATATCCCAGTAGGCGGCACCGGCACGGTTGGCCGTCACGCGCAACGAGTCGATGATAGTGGGCAGCATGGGGTAGGTCTGCCACGTCCCTTTGATGCGTGTGGACATATCAGAAGGGCCGATAAGGAGAATCTTGGCATCGGGTGCCTGCTGCTGAAGGTAGTGGATCTGGCGGTCCATGGACGACGCATAGGTATGGATGCTCTTTTCAGTGGTCAGGTAGGGGACGGAGTTGCCGCCATACTCCAGCAGGATGAGACGGACATTCTCCTTCTGGTAGTAGTCGCTCAGATGCCGCCTGCTGATGGAGGTGAACATCGTGCCCGAGCAGCCGCGCATGGGGACATTATCAACACAAATGCCATTGTCGCCGTCCAGCAGGATGCCGTAGAGGTTGGCATAGCCCGACAACGAGAGGGATACACGCTCCGTGGAGTCGGGGAACTGGAAGGTGATGCGCTGCATCTCCTGCGTCGGCTCGATAATGCGGCGGTCGCCCTTACAGGTGACATAGAGCTTTGAGCCGATATTGTCGGCCAGCACCGTCACACGAGTAAACTTACGGCAATGTTTTTTCTCTTTTATGCGTGGCCAGACGCTCACCACGATGGAGGTGTCCAGATACGCCACCTGTGCCATCGGGCCATAGTTGCCACTCTTGGCGCGAGCCTCAGCCGGTCCGTAAGCCAGCGCACGGCGCAACTCGGCCGTGCACGACTGCCCCGTATTGATGCTGCCCACGGTCTGGATGATGGGGATGATGCCCGGCCCTATACCGCCGAAAGCTTCTTGCAGTTCCTCGCGGATGACACCCGTGATGCGGTCGCCCTCAATCTGCGAGTCGCCATAGTGCACCACACGCACGCGGCCTTCGCTGCTGTTCTCAAAGGCCTCGAACAGGTCGTCGAACCACGTGAAGTCGTCGCCGGGCAAGTTGAAGCGAATGTTGCTTTCGCGGAAATAAGCCAGGTATTGCTCGCGCTCCTGCATCCGCATGTTCTCGAGCTGGCGGGCCAGCAGCTCCTCGGGACTCTCTTCAGGCAGAGCCGCTTCGGCCGAACCGCTGGGATTCAGCACCTCGGCAAGCGTAGGAAACGTAAGGGTGGCGTTTCCGGCACGGATGCCGTCAGGCGGGAACACCAGACAGAGGAGAGCCAACACGGCAATCACAGAGAACAGATATAGGGTAATCTTATAGGGTTTCACTTCTTGTATATTTTCAGTTTCTGTCCTTCGCGGATGAAGTCGCTCTTCAGGTTGTTCCAGCTCTTCAGCTGTCGGACGGTCACATGGTTTCGCTGGGCGATACGGCCCAGGATGTCGCCTTTCTTTACCTTATATAATATGTAGCCCGAGGCCGACTGCCCTGTGACGGGCTTGCGGGCCGCGAGCTCGGCGGCACGTTTCTCGCGCTCCACTTGCAGCAGCGAGTCGCGCCGTGCGGCATTCTCGCGTACCGCCTCCAAGGGCGAGAGGAAACCCGAGCGGCGATGTCCGCGCTCGTACTCCTCCCCTATCCGTTCCAGCGCAGGCAGCAGGCTGTCGGCCGATACGCGCAGCACCGGCATGGCGCGCACATACTGGCCCAGCGCCAGAGTGTCGTTGCCGCCGAAGTGCCGGCGCAGGTCGTCGAGATAGCGGGTGGCAGCCTGTGTAGATTTGGCCACGTCGAGCCGTTCGTCGATACTGTCGTTGACCACCAGACCGTAGCGATGAGCCGCCGGCACGGACAGCGCCCAAGCGCCCGAGGCATAACGACCGACGAAAGTGCTGTCGCAGTCGGTGAGAAGCAGGGGCAGAAACCGGTAGCAAGCCGGCAAGCCTGTCTCGCCTACGGCAGCCGTCACCAGACTGTCACACACCTCAAAGGGCGTATAGTCCGCCCGCGCAGGCTGCGAACAACTCATGAAGAATGAAAAATGAAAAATGAAAAATGAAAAATAAAAAGCTTTGCCAGCAGATGAGCCGGCAGAAGAAAGGGAACGCTGCATACAGGACATTTTATTTTTCATTCTTCATTCTTCATTCTTCATTCTCTCACAGTCCCTGCGCCTTAGCCTCGTTCCAGAGGGCATCCATCTCGGCCAGGGTCATATCCTTTAGTTTTCGTCCTTGTGCGATGGCACGTTCCTCCACGTAGTTGAAGCGGCGGGTGAACTTCTGATTGGTGTGTTCGAGCGCCGAGTCGGGATTGAGTCCCGACAGCCGCCCTACGTTGACGGCCGAGAACAGCAGGTCGCCGAACTCAGCCTCCACTTCGTTGAACTCACTCACCTGCGGACGGTCGCCCGTCTCGGGAGCAGCCTCGCGACGCATGGCTTCACGCAGCTCGGCAAACTCCTCCTGCAGTTTGTCCCACGCGCCGTCGGCGCTGTCCCAGTCGAAACCCACATTCTGTGCCTTCTCCTGGATGCGGAACGCCTTGATGAGCGACGGCAGGCTCACGGGCACGCCACTCAGCGTGCGCTTGTTGCCGCCCTTCTCCTTCAGTTTCAGCTCCTCCCAGTTCTTCAGCACCTGGTCCGTGCCGTTCACCTGTTGTTCGCCGAACACGTGTGGATGGCGGAAGATGAGCTTGTCGCACAGACGGTCGCAGACATCCTTGATGTCAAACAGCTCCTTCTCGTCGCCGATTTTAGCATAGAACACCACGTGCAGCAGCACATCGCCCAGCTCCTTGCAGATGTTCCGGTCGTCCTCGTTGAGCAGGGCGTCGCTCAGCTCATACACTTCTTCGATGGTGTTCGGGCGGAGCGTCTCGTTCGTCTGCACACGGTCCCACGGGCATTTCACCCGCAACTCATCCAAAATATCCAGCAGGCGCCCGAACGCCTCCAGCTGCTCTTCTCTATTATGTTTCATTTATCTACGGTAAATAAAGAATTGACCTGAAATTATTTTCTTAACCTATAACCAATTGTCTGAGCACCTCCACCAGGAACGTGTGTTCGCGTTCCAGCACGCGGGCCGCAAGCGTCTCGGGTGTATCGCCTTCCATGACGGGCACGCGTGTCTGCGCCACAATCTCGCCGCCGTCGATAACCGGGCTGACGCGATGGATGGTGACGCCAGTCTCCTTGTCGCCGTCGCGGATGACAGCCTCGTGCACATGGATGCCGAACATGTCCGGCCCGCCGTGCTTAGGCAGCAGCGCAGGGTGGATGTTGAAGATGCACCCTTCATACCGTTCGATGACAGCAAGGGGCATACGCTTCATGTAGCCGCACAGCATCACCATATCCGCCCCCGCCTCCTCCAAGGCGGTGATCAGCGCCCGGGCGAAAGCCGCCTCGTCGGGGTGTGTCCTGCTGCTGATGTGGCGGGTGGGGATGCCCTCCCTGCGGGCACGCTCCAGAGCAAACGACCCTGAGTTGTTGCTGACGACCAGACACACCGTTGCCTGTATGGCCCCGCTCTTGCAGCCGTCGATGACAGCCTGCAGGTCACTCCCGTTGTGCGAAGCAAAAACAGCGATTCTCTTCATCATTATTCTAATCCTTTTCTTTTCGTTACCTTGTCCGGGTTTTTCTGTACATAAGCCTTCCATGAGCTGGCACCTTTCTCCACCTCAGGCCGTCCCATCTGGAGGTAGTGGCAGTAGGCGGCGCCCAGCGCATCGGTAGCATCGAGGTGACGAGGCATCTCGTCCACAGGAATGCTGAGGATGCGGCGCAGCATGTCTGCCACCTGTTCCTTTGAGGCCGAGCCATTGCCCGTGATGGCCATTTTGATTTTCGTCGGCGCATATTCGCTGATGGGCACGTCGCGGCTGATGGCAGCCGCGATAGCCACGCCCTGTGCACGGCCCAGTTTCAGCATGCTCTGCACATTGGCGCCGAAGAATGGTGCCTCGATAGCCATTTCATCCGGCAAGAAAGCATCGATGACGCGCTGCACACGACGGAAAATTTCGCCCAGCTTCAGATAGACGTCGCCCACCTTGCGCAGGTCGATGACGCCCGTCGTCACGAGCGACACCTTCGTGCCCGTCACCTTCAGCACACCGTATCCCATCAGGTTCGTACCCGGGTCGATGCCCATAATCACCTTCTCTACAACCGGTTTTATCATCCGCTTACAGAAAAACGGGGCAAAGGTAGTACTTTTTTTAAAAAAACTGCATTTTTTTTTGGTTATTTATCCAGAAGGCACTACCTTTGCACCGCAAAAAAGAAAAACGAGCGCGTTTTTCATACAAAATCAAGGTTTGGGGCATTAGCTCATCTGGCTAGAGCGTTTGACTGGCAGTCAAGAGGTGACGAGTTCGAGTCTCGTATGCTCCACAAGGAAGAAGAGTCGCTTGTGCGACTCTTCTTCCTTGTGTCTGACTGCGTACCGTTGCATCTTCGTTATCAACAGTTGACATGGAGCCAGAGACGCCCCTTTTCCACGTCTTCACAAAAGTCGTTCTGCTGCAACCATCGCGATGATATAAACACGCCATCGCGATGACACAATTATACCATCGCGATGGTACGCTCAGAAAAGACTGCGTACGGAAGGCTTTCCGCGCTTTTTGGACAGCCATTTCTGCCGTTGGAAAAAACGTCAAACGGACTTTCATAGGGAAACAACAGGAGGCTGGAGAAAAGGACTTTATGAAGCCAACGAATGTCAACCCATTTTGGAAAGCAGGCCCGAGAAGAAAGATTCATTGGCTTCTGCCTTTGGAAACTTTCTCTGAGGACGTGCCTATGCCTGTCATTTGTAGCGGTCTTTCCAGAGAGCACGGAGGCGTTCAGCCAGACGGTCTTCGGCGGGGTTGGGCTGGGGATGCCAGAAAGCGGCTCCAGCCGAGGTGCCGTCGGCTGAGGGCATCAGGGCATCGGGCAGGAACTGCTGGCGGACGAAGTGCCCTTCGTAGTCGTGCGCGTACTTGTAGCCCTCGCTGTAGCCGAGGTCCTTCATCAGCTTCGTGGGAGCGTTGCGCAAATGGAGCGGCACGGGGAGGTTGCCCGAACGCTGCACCTCCTCCAGCGCAGCACCGATGCCCATGTAGGCGGAGTTGCTCTTGGGGCTGGAGGCGAGATAGACGGTAGCCTCGGCAAGGGGGATGCGGCCTTCGGGCCAGCCAATCTTCATGACAGCATCGAAGGCGGCATTGGCTATGAGCAGGGCATTGGGGTTGGCCAGGCCGATGTCCTCCGAAGCGGAGATGACGAGACGGCGGGCGATGAACTCGGGCTGCTCGCCGCCCTCTATCATGCGGGCAAGCCAGTAGAGGGCACCATCGGGGTCGCTGCCGCGGATGGACTTGATGAAGGCGGAGATGATGTCGTAGTGCATCTCGCCATCCTTATCGTAAGCCAGCGGGTTCTGCTGCAGGCGGGCATTGACGGTTTCGTTGTCGATGACAACCGTGTCGCCCGCCTCGGCTTCCACGACAAGCTCCAGAATGTTGAGCAGCTTGCGGGCATCGCCGCCGCTGTAGCGTAGCATGGCCTCGTATTCGCGCACCTCGATGTGGCGCCGCTTGAGATGGGTGTCGGTGGTGATGGCGCGGTGGAGCAGCTGCAGCAGGTCATCTTTCTCCAGCGAGCCCAGCACATAGACTTGGCAGCGGCTGAGCAGGGGACGGATGATTTCGAACGAGGGATTCTCGGTGGTGGCGCCTATGAGGGTGACGATGCCGCGCTCGACGGCTCCCAGCAGCGAGTCCTGCTGCGACTTGCTGAAACGGTGTATTTCGTCGATGAAGAGGATGGGGTTGTTCCCTCCGGCAAAGAGGCGGTTCTTCTGTGCCTTGTCGATGACGTCACGCACGTCCTTCACGCCGCTGGTGACGGCGCTGAGGGTGTAGAAGGGACATTCGAGCCGGGCAGCTATGATGTGGGCCAGCGTGGTCTTGCCCACTCCGGGCGGTCCCCAGAGGATGAAGGACGAGATGCGCCCTGACTCTATCATCTGGCGCAGGATGGCACCCTCGCCCACCAAATGCTGCTGGCCGATGTAATCGTCCAACGTGCGGGGCCTCATGCGTTCTGCCAATGGTTCCATCGATTAAAATGAAAAATTAAGAATGAAAAATTAAAAAATCCTTGCAAAGATATAAAGAAAATGACTATCTTCGCACGATTTTACTTCTTTTCTTAAAAAAGACGGCTATGACTGGCGAAAATAGTGTGGCGAACGAGGCAGGCACAGAGGCGCCGACGGTGGCGTTGTCCGTGCTGATTCCGGTATTCCGGTTCGACTGCGCTGCGCTGCTGGACGAGCTGAGAAGGCAAGGCGAAGCGCTGGACGTGGACTTCGAGATTGTCACCATTGACGACGAGAAGATGAAGCTTGGCCGTGCCCGCGCGCGCAACTGGCTGGCCGAGAAGGCAAAGGGCGACAAGCTGCTCTTCATCGACTGCGATGCGGCCATCGACAGCCCCCACTTCCTGAAGGACTATCTGGCTACGGCTGAGCAAGCACCCGTGGTCGTCGGCGGGCTACGCCATGCCGACGCGCTCCCCTCGCCCGACGTCAGCCTGCGCTACCGCTACGAAAAGGCCGCCGACCGCCATCGCCGTGCAGACGAGCGCAGCCGACATCCCTACGCCTGCTTCTCTCCATTCAACTTTCTCATCGACAGGGCGCTGTTCCTCAGCATCCGCTTCAACGAAAGCTGCACGGAATACGGACACGAGGACACCCTTTTCGGTGCCGAGCTGGAACGGCGGGGCGTGCCCGTGCTGCACATCGACAATCCGCTCATCCACATGGGGCTGGAGACGAATGCCGTCTTCCTCGACAAGAGCCGCACGGCTCTGCGCAGCCTCAAGCGCATGGAAACGGAGCTGCAAGACCACTCCACACTATTGAAAGCCTACAGAAAGCTGCGCCGATGGCATCTGACACGCCCTTTAGCGTGGCTCTACAACCGGCTTGGGAAGCGTTGGGAACGACGCCTCACCAACAGCCTCAGTCCTTCGCTCTTCCTTTTTAAATTATACAAGTTGACCTACTACTGCACCCTATGATTATTTCCGCCACCGACATACAGCAGACACTTCACGACCTGCTTCAGGACATCGATGCCGACCGCACCTTTGTGCTTTGCGACGAGCATACCGCCCGGCTGTGCCTGCCACAGATTGAGACGCCAGGCTTCAGACATCAGTCTGTCATATCCATCCCCGCTGGCGATGACAACAAGACACTCTATACACTCGCTACGGTATGGAGAGCCCTGACAAATGGAGGTGCCACACGCCACAGCCTGCTCATCAACGTAGGGGGAGGCGTCGTCACGGACATAGGTGGCTTTGCCGCTGCCACCTTCAAGCGCGGCATACGCTACATCAACATCCCCACCACGCTACTGGCCATGGTGGATGCCGCCACGGGGGGCAAGACGGGCATCAACTTCGGCGGATTGAAGAACGAAATCGGTGCCTTTCACCAACCCGAGCACGTCGTCCTCTGGGCCGGATTTCTCGGCACACTCGACAAGGAGAACCTGCTCAGCGGCATGGCCGAGATGTTCAAGCACATTCTCATCGGCACGGACAGCCATGCCGTAGCACAGATGGAGGCGCTGGCCGATACCTTTGCACAAGGACACGATGCTACGGCCCTCATCCGCCAGTCTGTCGGCATCAAGGAGAGCATCGTGGCACAAGACCCCACGGAGAAGGGGCTGCGCAAAGCGCTCAACTTCGGACACACCATCGGCCACGCCATCGAGTCGTTGCTGCTGGAGAAGCATACCCCCGTGCTGCACGGCTATGCCGTAGCCTGGGGCATGATTGGCGAGCTGTTCCTCTCGCACATCAAGCCGGACACGAGGCTTCCCATCGAAACATTGCGTGGCGCTACCTGCCTGCTGAGTGAGCTTTACGGCCCGTGCCCCATCAGCTGCAACGACTATGAGCGCCTCTATGCCCTCATGCTCCACGACAAGAAGAATCTCTCTGCCACCGATGTACGCTTTGTCTTTCTGGCAGAGGGTGCCGACGTCCACCTCGACTGCTCCGCCTCACGCGAAGAAATCTTCGAAGCCCTTGACTTCATCCGCGAACGATAGTATTACCCAGCCATCCATCACCCATAAGCAAACAGCCATGAAAAGGAGAACGATATGCACCACCTCCGCAACCCTGTTGGCGTTCGTCATCTTATGTGTTGCCTCGGGCGGATGTGCACAGCTTCGGCGAACAGGCCATCCGGGCACGACGTACGATTCGTACCGGGGGCTCGTCATGGCCGGCTATCAGGGATGGTTCAACACGCCCGAGGACGGTGCCGGGCGCGGCTGGTATCACTACAGCGGGCACAATGGATTCAAGCCAGGCTCGACCAACGTAGATCTATGGCCCGACGTGTCGGAGTACGAGAAGTTGTATGACACACCCTTCACTTTCGACGACGGCACCGTGGCGCAGCTGCCCTCGCCCTACGACTATTCCACCGTCGATACCCACTTCCGCTGGATGAAGGAGTATGGGCTCGACGGCGTGTTCATGCAGCGATTCGTGGGTGAGGTGAGCAACCCCAGCGGAAAGCGTCATTTCAATCGGGTGCTTGACAACGCCATGCAGGCTGCCAACAAATATGGGAGAGCCATCTGCGTGATGTATGACCTGAGCGGTCAGGGAAAGGATGTGGCAGATCGCCTTCTGCGGGACATAGACGAAGTAAGCCAGACCCATCACCTGATGGAACATAGCCTCAACCCCTCGTATCTCTATCACAACGGACGTCCGCTGGTCGTCGTGTGGGGCGTAGGGTTCAACGACCACCGTGCCTACGGGCTCGACGAGGCACAGTCCATCGTCAGCGGACTGAAGGAGCAAGGCTACAGCGTCATGCTGGGGGTACCCACCTACTGGCGCGAACTGCGTAACGACACGGAGTCCGACCCGCGACTGCACGACATCATCCGCCAGTGCGACATCATCATGCCCTGGTTCGTGGGCAGGTACGACGAAGAAACGTATGCTCACTTTCATCCGCTCATCACGGACGATATGGAGTGGTGCCGCGAGCGGGACATCGACTATGCCCCGCTGTGCTTCCCGGGCTTTTCGTGGCGAAACATGCACTACCCTCAGGAGGCCACACACATTCCGCGCCACGGAGGCACCTTCTTCCAGAAGCAGCTGGACTTCTGCATAGACAGCGGAGCACAGATGCTCTACATCGCCATGTTCGACGAGATAGACGAAGGCACGGCTATCTTCAAGACAGCACGCCGGGTGCCCACCCCCACACCGGGGAGCACCTTTGTGCCTCTGGACGAAGGCATCGGGAGCGACCACTACCTGAAACTGGCTGGCAAAGCGTCCATGAAGTTGAAAAAAACCGTAAAGAAATAACCATAAACATAAAAAGATACTATCATGAAAAAGACAATCCATATTGTGACGCTTGTCTCAATCCTCTGCCTATTCGGAGGAACAAGCGCCTATGCCCAGACCGACAAAGTGCTCGTCGGCGACAACGTCATCCCTGTTGACCGCAAGCTCTACCCCGACCTCAGGCTGGAGCCATCAGGTCCCACCGACAATCCTGTCTATCGCCGTTTCAAGGCCCGACAGCAGGCTGGCGTCAGCGCCCCGCTACCCGACCACGTCAACAACGGCGAGGACAAATACTTTTCGCCCATCTTCAACCAAGACGGAGGCTCGTGCGGCTCGGCACAAAACATTGCCTACATGTTCGGCCACGAAATCAACGCCTACCGTGACCTCGACGGCTCGCTGCCCGAAAACATGTACCCCACCCACTTCACCTGGCTGCTCACCTACCAGAACAGCGACAAGGAGGTGATGGCCTGTGCCAACGGCATCCCCAACATCGTCACCTACGGCGGACGAACGTACAGCCGCCTGTTCGGTGCCCAGACGCACGACGACAACGACTATGGCTGGATGCAGGGCTACGACAAATGGTTCAGCGCCATGTGGAACAGAGCCGAATCGACCTTCTCCTTTCCCGCCACCAACACTCCCGAAGGACGCCAGATGCTGAAGGAGTGGCTCTACAACCACTGCGGCGACGAGAGCTACCACTCGGGCGGCGTGGCAGGCATCGGCGTGGCGGCCTACGGCACGTGGGAGGTCATCCCCAGCACAAAGAAAAATAAGGAAATTGGTGTGGCGGGCATGAAGTATGTGGGCGCCTGGGGCGATACCTACAACCATGCCCTCACCATCGTGGGATATGACGACCGCATCGAATTCGACCTCGACGGCAACGGCGTGGCGGGCGAAGAGGACAAGGAAGAGGTGGGCGCGTGGATCATCGCCAACTCGTGGGGCGACGGCTGGGAGAACAAGGGCTTCATCTACTGCCCCTACAAATACTGCTACGCCGTCGGCACCGACCAGATGGTGTGGACGCCAGGTTCGTACTACATCCGCAAGGTCTATCGTCCGCTGCGTACCATCAAACTGAAGATGGACTACTCGCGCCGTAGCGAACTGCTGCTCAGCGCCGGCATCGCGGCCGACCTCGATGCCACCCATCCCGAGCAGACCATCAACATGGAGCACTTCAAATATGCCGGCGACTCGAAGGCCAGCGTCCCCGCTCCCGAGGTGCCCATGCTGGGCCGTTGGGCTGACGGCATGCACTACGAACCCATGGAGTTCGGCTACGACCTCACCGACCTCACCCTCACCTTCGACCGCACGAAACCCCTGAAGTACTTCTTCATCGTCAAGACCAAAAACACGGCCGTCGGCGAAGGGCATATCTACGATGCCTCCATCATCAACTACGAGGTGGACAACGATGGCATTGAGATTCCCTTCGACAAGCACAACGTTACCATCCAGAATAAAGGCAAAGAGACCATCATCAGCGTCATAGTCCCCGGCGAGCAGCTCTATGCTCCTCGCAACCTGCAGCTTGCCGGTGGCGTGCTCAACTGGACAGCCCCTCAGCCCTCGGGCATTCCCTTCACAGGCTATCGGCTCTACGAGGGAAATCGGTTGTTGGCCGAATTGCCTCAGGCCGTCACCTCCTACCAGCCCGCAGCCATCGGCACCGACCCTTATACCGTCTGCGCCGTCTATGCCTGCGGCGACTACCTGCAGGAGTCAGCCCGTTCCAACCCTGCGACCGCCCTGACGCCCCTGTCCGACGACAACAGCGTGCTGGTGCTGGAGGAGAGCGGCATGGTGGTTCCGTCGGCCGTCACGCAGCCGCTCGGACAGGCTACCATAGAGTTCTGGATGCGTTCCGACCTCAACCGCAGCTATGTTGACCAGCTCGGTCCCGGCTGGGGGACCTTCCTCTTCCACACCGACCTCAGCGGCCAGCTCTATGCCGGATGGAACACCTCTTCCGGCGACCGCATGGTGCTCCCTGGTGTCTTCAGGACGGGCAAGTGGACGCACGTCGCCATCGTCATCGACAAGAACAAGATGACCGCCTATGTGGGCGGGGTCCGCAAGGGCTCCATCACCTCGTCCACCTACACCGGCCTGGCTGCCTTCGGCGGCCTCAAGTTCGGTCATTCCGGCTCCAACCAGTTCTGGAGCGCAGGGCTGGACGAGTTCCGTCTGTGGAAACGAGCCCGCACTCAGGACGAGATAAAAGCCGACATGTACAGTCGCATCGCCAACCCGGCCGAACAGGAAGACCTCCTGCTCTATCTGCCGATGGACACCATCCAAATAGGCGAAGAGGTGCGCATCCGCGAGATGGTCTCCGGCAAGCACGCCACCCTCTGGGCCACTGGCTCGTGGCAAGCCGACATCAACAACGACCTCATCCAGCCGTCGGAATCTCCCGCTGCCGCCATTGTCGCCGAGGAGAGCTGCATCGCTGGCGTTCCCTTCACGCTCCGTGCTGTCACGTCCGTCGATGCCACGTCGTGGCAATGGCATGCTGAAGGCGCCGACCAGCCCGACGTCAGCGGCAAGAATCCCTCTTTCCTCTTCGCCGAGGCTGGCACCTACACGGTCTCCCTCACCGCCACATTCTCCGGCGGCGAGACGGCGTCCGACACCACCGAGGTGGCAGTTGCCGCCGGTACCGCTCCCGTCGCCGCCTTCGACGTCTCGTCCGACATGCTGCCTGCCGGTGACCGTTTCAGCTTCATCAACCGCACCGAAGGCAACGGCTGCACCTACGTCTGGGAGATGCCCGGCGCCGAGGTCGAAAGCTCCACCGCCACCAATGCCGCGGCGCTCTACACCGCTCTGGGCACGTTCCGCGTGACGCTCACCGCCACCAATGCCCTCGGCTCATCGTCCGTCAGCCACGATGTCACCGTCAGCGCCGCAGCCCCCGCAGCCTTCTTCGAGGTATCGCCCACCGCCATTCTGCTGGGCGACACGGTATGGCTTACCGACAAGAGCCGCTACGAACCCACGGCCTGGACGTGGGAGCTCAGAGGCCCGCGTCGAGGCTTCTCCATCAGCGGCAAGAGCCCCGCCATCATACCCGTTGCGCCGGGCATCTACGATGTAGCCCTCACCGTCAGCAACGCCCAGGGCACGAATCAGGCCACACAGGGCCGCATGCTCATCGTCAGCAACGCCGATGCCGGCAACGCCCTCCACTTCACAGGCACCGAGCGGCTCACGCTCCCATGTCCCTTCGCGGAGGAGACCACGGCATTTACCATCGACTGGTGGATGCGTCCCTCAGCCTACGCCGGCAGCGCCACCTTCAGCGCATCCCCCTTCAGCACCTCCTGTGCTGACGACGGTGCTGTCACCGTCACCCTTGGCGGCAAGTCCGTCAGCTCTGGCGAGGGCTATGTCGTCCTGAACGAATGGCACCACTATGCCCTCGTCTATGATGCCGGCACCCTCACCTTCTGGCGCGACGCCATCCCCTTTGCCACGCCCACGACTAAGCTCGGCGCCACGGTCCAGTCGTGGAACGACAGCTTCACCATCGGCAGCTCAGGCGGCAGTTTCAACGGACTCATCGACGAGCTCCGCATCTGGAGCACCGCCTTCGGCGCCGAGGCCATCCGCCTCTACTGCAACGCCCCCATCACGGACATAGCCACGGCTCGGGCCACCCACGGGCTCCTCGTCTATTACAATTTCAACCAAAGTGGCGGCGATGTCGTCGACCGTACCGTCAGTGGCCACGATGCCGTGCGCATCGGCTTCGGTCCCGACGGCGATGCCTGGAACTCAGCCCTCGGCGTCTTCACCCTCGACCTCGATGCCGAACCCGCCGGCGACATCTCGGCACGCTATCTCACCAACTACCAACGTCCCTACTACACCTCGCCGGGCACCGTCAACACCACCAACAGCAGCCGCTTCCTCCACCTTGAGATGGGCACCGCCCGCAGCGGATGGCGCGAAGCGAACCAAATCAAGAACGGCAGTATCGTCACCGGCGCCCACGTCGATACCGCTCACGACAACGATATCACCATCGAGACGCTCTGGAGCAATTTCGCTGAGCCGCTGCTCGACTATCGCCTTTGGCAGACTGTCGTCCTTCCTGCCGGGCACTACACGTTTTCGTGCGTCCTCAGCGACGGCACCTCCACACAGACCAGCCGCATCGTCGTCAACTACGGCGACAAGCTGGTGGGCGATGCCGACTGCGAGGAGACGGCCATCGCCTGGGACATGCTAGCCAACTGCTCCGTCAGCTTCACCCTGCCGCAGCCTGCACAGGTGTCGCTGGGCATCATCGTCAACATGACCGGGCAGTCATGCCTCAGCTTCAGCTCCTTCAAGCTCGAGGGCCTTCCCTTCGAATACCTCCGCGCGGCCGACGAGACGCCGGCCTATACGGCTCTAGCCGCGCTGGTGAACGAATACACCCACGACGGCAACGACTACCACAGCGCCATGTACGCCCCCGCCGACGCTCGCACTTACTTTGCCGCCCTCGAGGCTGCCCAGCTCGCCCTCGCCGCCCGCACAGCTACCGACGACGAGTATGACGCCCTCGCTGCTGCCCTGCGTACAGCCTACGAGGGTATCGGCATCCGCCGCGAGATGTCCGACGGACTATACTGCATCGCCGCTACAGGCTTTGCCGACGGCATCAGCAAAGGACTGTATGCCTTCGGCGACAGCCTCGTTGCCTGGAACGACCTCGATGCCTACAACGACCACTTCGTATGGGAAGTCCGATACCTCGACACCACACGCAAGGGCTGTCGCTACACCCTCCGCAACGTCGGCACCGGGTACTACCTTGCAGAGGCTGACGGCGCCTATGCTCGGCTGACGGACGTTGCCACGCCTGTCATCCTCTGTCCGTTAGATGACGAAGACTACAACGTTTCTGCCTCTGCCCCATACGCTATTCGCGTCGAAGAAATCGGAAAGAGTGAAACGTCAAACGGTACATTCCTTAATCTTTACGCCGACTTCCATTTAGGCGGCTATGGCGTCGGCGGCCGTGTCATCGGCTCCGTCCTCTCCGATGCCACTACCGGTCCCGCCGCCTGGGTCTTCCTGCCCTGGGAGCTCGGCGACGGCGAAAAAGCCACTATGGTGGACGGCTCATCGCCAAGCCTGCCCGACGGCTTCACCGATCAGTATCCGCTCATCGCCGACGCCACACAGCTCAGCACCAACAGCCCGGGCTCGGGGCGCAACGTACTCTCGTCGCTCATCGACGGCAAATCCTCCACGACCTATCAGACACGCCCCACCTACCTGACAGACGAGGAGCTTCAGGCCGAGGGCAAGCCCTACATAGAGGTATCCCTGCCCTGCCCCGTGCAGTCGTTCTGGCTCTACACACGTGCCTATCAGGCTAACAAGACCCACCTGCGCCCACTCGGCATCACCATCAGCGCCACCGACGACGCCGGCGTATGGCGCGACTGCTGCATCATCCAGAACATTGCCAATGCCTATCCGCAGGATGGCGGCTACATCGCCCACCCCGAGGCCGAATGGCGTTCGCCCCTCCTCACCCTCCAGCAGCCGTCCGACCGCATCCGCATCGTCGTGACGGACGTCAACTACCGCAGCCACACAGGGCAGGACAACAACCACTTTACCGATTTCGGCCTCTCAGAGCTTCAGCTCTACGCCCCCTTCGACACCGGCATCGACGAGATAGCGTATGACGAAGTCGAAAACAGTAAGATGTCAAATAGTGAATTATATGACCTCTATGGCCGTCGCGTCGCCGACATCCACGCCCTTCCCGCCGGCATATACGTCCGGCAAGGACGCAAAATCATAGTCAAATAAACATATTTAATGAAAAATGAAAAATAAATTGTTTCGTAAATCACATACCCTTTTTTCTGCTTGCTCTCCCGCTGGCAAAGCTATTTATTTTTCATTCTTCATTCTTCATTTTTGATTCTTCATTAGAATTCCTAATTCCTCTTTTTTAATTCTTATTAACCCTTAAATCTTAAAAACCTATGAGAAAAGCCTTCCTCCCCCTTCTCCTTTGCGCCCTGTGCGCAGGAACAATGTCTGCCCAGGAAGCTCTCTGGAGCGGCAGCCAAGTCTCATCGCCCGTCGTTAATGCCGACGGCACCGTCACCTTCAATCTCGTTGCTCCCAAAGCCGTCACGGTGGAGGTCACGGGCGACTTCCTTCCCCCGCAGAAGGTTGACACCCCGCGCGGCAGCTACGAAGCACCCGGCGTAGCCAAGCTCGAAGAGAAAAACGGCGTCTGGACCTACACCTCCGCTCCCCTCGCTCCCGAGCTCTACTCCTACACCTTCCGCGTCAACGGCATGACTACCCTCGACCTCTCGAACGTCTATGTCAACCGCGACGTGGCCTCGCTCACCAGCATCTTCATTGTCACAGCCGACAAGGGCGACAAGGGCGACCTCTACCAGGTCAATGAAGTTCCCCACGGCGATGTGGCCAAGGTGTGGTACGACAGCCCCACGCTGAAGATGAAGCGCCGCATGACCGTTTACACCCCTGCCGGCTACGACAAGGGCAAGAATTACCCCGTCCTCTACTTGCTGCATGGTGCGGGTGGTGACGAGGATGCCTGGACGACCCTCGGCCGCACGGCTCAGATTATGGACAACCTCATCGCCTCCGGCAAGGCCAAACCCATGATCGTCGTCATGCCCAACGGCAACCCGGGCAGCCAGGCCGCCCCCGGCGCATGGTCGCGCGGCATGTACCCGCCATCGATGCGCGGCGCAGGCGGACAGCCTGCGGCCTCCATGGACGAGAGTTTCCCCGACATTGTGAAGTACATCGAGAGCCACTACAAAGTCGCCAAGGGCAAGAAGAACCGTGCCATCTGCGGCCTCTCCATGGGCGGCGGGCACTCCTTCGCCACCTCCAAGCGCTATCCCGACATGTTCAACTACATCGGTCTCTTTTCAGCCGGACTCGGCATCGGCGGTGGACAGCAGGGACAATCGTTCTACCAGCAGCTGAAGAACAGCACCGAGGTCAGCGGTCAGCTCGCCAAGCTCTTCGCCGGCAAACCCGCCCTCTACTGGATTGCCATCGGTAAGACCGACTTCCTCTACCAGCAGAACGCCGACCTCCGCAAGTATTTCGACGAGATGAACTATCCCTACGAGTACCTCGAAACCGAGGGAGGACACATCTGGCGCAACTGGCGCATCTATCTCACCGAGTTCGCACAGAAGATTTTCTAATCACCTTGAACCTCTGACAAACCACTCAGGCTATTCCCCTTGCAACCCTACTCTGATATTCTTTCGGTGAACAGCCTTTGTACAATTTGAAGTTTCGATAGAAAGACGTAGCACTGGCGAAGCCCGACCGCTCACCCACCTCGGTGAGTAAGAGGCTTCGCCGTTCTTCCATCAGCTGGGCAGCATACTCCACACGCTTCCTGTTGACGTATTCGTTGAAGGATACACCCAGCTCGCGATTGATGGCATTATACACGTAGTTGCGGTTGCTGCCGACACGAAGAACCAAGTCGTTCAGCTTCAGACTGGGATTCAAGAACAGTTGTTCGTCGCACATCACCCGTTCAATACGCTTTCGCAGATCAGGCGTCTGCGACGATGGGACAGGGCTAATTGCCTCAGTCATTTCAACGGGAGAAGTTCCGGTCAAACCCTCCACCTCGTTCGCCTCCACATCCGTTTCATCCTCGTCATTCTTCCTAACGGACGGAGCAGCGAGCGCAAAGTCAAACATGTTTGAACCTTGCCGAGTCGCGACGGACGAAGAGCAAGTCTCAAAGGATGTCGAGGCTGACAGCACCTCTTCGTCCTGCTCTATGTCTGCGATGGAGAACTGCTGCCTGCAGCCAATATAGCCGATGGCAAACAGCAGCGTTGAATACAACAGCGAAGGAATGAACAGCAACCAAGGCGATTCAGCAAAGTGCCGTCTGCCCACGAGGGCACTCACAAAAGAGGCAAAAGAAGTGATGGCAAAGATAACCAACAACACATGCATAGCACGAAGTGTCCTCCCCTCCGTATCGGAATAGGCTGACGTCACTTCGTCATCAAAATGCCGGATATATCTGCTACCTATGACGAACACAGGGATAATCTGCAAGACAAATACAATCTTACAGGCCAGATGAGCATAGACCTGCAGTTGCGACGTACTGGACGGTTGGGTTATCAGCCCATTGTAAAGAAAAGACTCTACGAACAGAGCCGTTTCCTTGTCGCTCATCACCAAGTATAAACAGGCCACCGCCATTCCACCTAATATGGTGGGCAGCAGGGCTATCCAATGAACCCAGCCATGGTGAGAACGATGCGTCAAGGATCGGATGTAAAGAAGGAATATCGGATATACAGCAAGGTTTGCCGCAGCATAGAGCGTGTCTGACAAAGGAATCAGGTGGGCAATCCGGTTAAAGTAGAGGAAATGGCAACCGTATAGCAGAGAAGATGTCAGCATAAAGACCAACAGCCACGCAAGCGGACGTGTCCGACGCCGGGCCAGTTCAACGGCAATCTGTACACCCCAGAACAGGCATACGAACACAGGCAAAGCGGTAAGCAAGATTGTTTCCATGGCGCGAAGATAATGTCTTTTTCCTTTATAACCGTCCTTTTTAGAGTAAAAAAAAGCGTTTTTGAATGATTTTGCAATTTTGAACTCTTTTTTCTGCAAATTTGAAATGGTGTTTTTGCCGAAATGGGGGACGGCCTGAACAGGCAAGATGTATCTTTGCATCGCAAACCAAACCATTATGAATATGAAAAAACTCTTTACTTTATTCGGACTTCTGACGCTTGTCTTGGGCGTCATGGCACAAGGTGACTTCAAGGTCACAACCCTGCAGTTTGAACAGCTGCCCGACATGAATCATGCGCGCATGTCGCACGTCATTTTTCCGTCTGGCGACGGGTTCGTCGTCATAGGCGGCCACACCACCGGCTTTGGCCGAGAGTCAAGTGCTGAAATCTTTGAGAACGGCGCTTGGCGCGAGCTGCCTACCCCTCATTACGTTCATGACGGCGCAGGTTCCGCGGTGCTCGACGATGGGCGCGTACTCATCTTTGGCGGCCACAACGGCTGGGGAGGCACAGGTGGAGGCAACGCTGGCATCGATGTCTATAACCCATCCACACAGACGTTCTCCGACGGTGGACAGATGGCCAGCGGAAAAGCCTTCGCCAAGGGCGTGGTCCTCGACGGCAAGGTGTACATCAGCGGCGACTACTGGGCAGCCTACCGCGGCTCCAGCCCCCATCCCGTGGAGGTATGGCAGGGTTTAGGCACCACCACGCTGCCAGGCACTCCCGCCTACTCCTACACCTATCATTACGTCTGCCCAAAGAGCGACGGCAGCGCCTTCCTCATGGTCGATAATGCCGGAGGATTCTACTACTACGGCTCGGGATACGACCCCACCCTGCTCGACAAGGTCAGCATTACCGACGGCGTCACCAACCCCGTCCACGTCACACTCTTCAACACGTGGCATCCGATGGGCGTCACCGATGCCGTGCGCACCCCCGACTATGCCATTGGCGACGGACGCTACCTGATTGTCTGCAGCCATAACGAAGAAAAGCGCTGGGCTGTCGTCATGCTCGATGCCGATGCCGAAGAGGCAACCCTCCTCTGCGAACTCCCGACCGTCGTCAACGAAACCAGGATTGAATGGGCAAGCGACCTGCTGGTGAACACCGCCCGCAAGGAAGCCTACGTCATCACAGCCGGTCAGAACGATGGCTACACCTATTATATCGCCACTATCGACTACGAGCAGGGCGTCCTCAAGGAAATCAGTTGTGCCGGCGGATTCGACTTCCGTTTCGGCAACGCCGCACTGGCCCTTATGTCCGACGGACGCATCCTCTGCACAGGCGGTTCGGAGACCAGCATGAGCAACTTCGACGCCCATGCCCACGTCTTTGCCTTCGTGCCCAACAGCGGTATTGCAGGCAACATCAGTACCACCTCTGCTGCGTCACCCCAGCACGCCGCATACTACGACCTGCTCGGCCATCCCAGCAGCCCCGCAAGCCGTGGCATCCTCATCGTCCGTAACGCCGACGGCAGCGCCCGGAAAATCTTCGTTCCCTGACGCTGGCAGCATACATCGTCTCTACTAAACTGGACGCCCCGCATCGTCCCCCTGTCCCCCGACAAGACGATGCGGGGATTTTCTTTCCCGCAGCCCACTACGCTATGACCGCAGCCCACTGGGCTAAGACCGCAGCCCACTGGGCTATGACTGCAGCCCACTGGGCTACGATTTCAGCTCATCCCCCCCCATTTCTGCCCATCACACAGACGTTTTCTTCCATTGCCCCCCAAAAAGGGACATATCCCGTAATTTTCACAACGCAGATGAGCGCGCGAAATGAGGGACAAAACGTCGGAAACAGAAGGAGCAAGCACAATTCTTAGGCTTTTAGCGAAGAAATTTATGTGTTTTTGTCCTAACCAAGGGATAGCGTTTTTGATTTCGCCTGCTCTGGTGAAGGCGTATCTCATTGTTAATGAAGGCCATTAAGGAGAAACAGCTTGAATTTACGTTCCAGTTCCAGTTGTTCCAGTTAGTTTTTTTGATACCCCAACTTCCCCTTTTATATATATATTATATATATAATTAATTATATATTATATAGTTATATAAGAAAAAAGAAAGGAAAGGAGGTTTGTATGACCCTCATTTTTTAACTGGAACAACTGGAACTGGAACGCCGTCTGCTCCATCGTATGGGGTGGGCAGATGCCGACGAGTTAGGAATAATATAATGAAAAATGAAAAATGAACTAACAAGCGCCTACAGCCGTCGCAGCCAGTCGGAGAGTTCCATGGTCCAACAGGGCTTGTAGATGAAGGAGTCGTTGAAGCCCCAGCCGTGGCCGCCGGAGGGATAGATGTGCATCTCCACAGGCACCCCGTTTGCCACCAGGGCCTGGAAGTAGCGGATGCTGTTGTCGGGATGTACGACGCGGTCGTCGGCCGAGTGCATCAGGAAGGCTGGCGGTGTCTGGGCCGTCACCTTCTTGTCGCTGCTGAAGGCTTCGACCTGCTTGGCATTGGGGTTTCTGCCGACAACCCCTTCGCGCGTGCCGCGATGGGTGATGGCTGCATCGACGCTCACCACAGGGTAGAAGAGTATCTGGAAATCGGGACGTGGGCTGAGGTCGGGACGGCGGATGCCATAGGCAGAGGCATCGTAGGCCTGCCAATGGTCGTCCCAATGGGTGGCGGTCATGGCAGCGAGGTGCCCTCCGGCGGACGAGCCCATGATGCCCACGGACGTGATGCCCCACTCGTCGGCATGGCTGCGCATGATGCGGATGGCCTCTTGTGTGTCGCTGAGGGGCACCTGCCACTGGCCGCAAGGCATACGATACTTGAGGACGGCATAGGTGATGCCTTGGGCGTTGAACCAGTCGGCCATGTTGAATCCTTCGTGGTTCATGGCCAGATGGGTGTAGCCGCCACCGGGACAAGCTACGATGGCCTTTCCCGTCGGATTCTTAGCCGGAAAGACGGTCAGGTGGGCGATACACGAGCCGCTGATGCTGCCCACGTTGGCGCCGCGCTCGTTTTCGGGCAGCAAGCCATTGTCATTGGGGGCACCGCCAGGCCACATGTCGATTTCAATACGCTGTGCCCATACAGGTAGGGCAAGGAGAAGGGAGAGGAGAAGAATTGGTTTTTTCATTTTTATAGATAAATTAAAGGTCTTCGGAAAACAAGGAGAAATGGACGCTGCCGTAGGTGCGCATCTGGAGAAAAAGCGGATGCGCGGAGAAGTCGTGGTCGGCACCATGTTCGAGTATGAACAGACCACCAGGAGTTAGCAGGGTGCCGCCCAGGACGAGATCAGGCAGCTCGGCCAGGCGTTCGAGGGCGTAGGGCGGGTCGGCAAAGATGAGGTCGTAGCTCTCAGCTGCACGGCCGAGGAAGGTGAACACGTCGGCCTTGACAGGCTGCCACGCCTCGTCGCCCAGCTCGCGACGTACCTTATTAATATAGGCGTAGTGGGCGTAGTCTTTTTCCACGGATACCACACGGGCACATCCGCGGGAAAGCAGTTCGAGGCTGATGCTGCCTGTTCCGGCAAAGAGGTCGAGTGCCGCGTGAATATCCTCAAAATCTACATAGTTGGAAAGGACGTTGAAAAGGTTTTCCTTCGCAAAGTCGGTGGTAGGACGTGCCTTGAAAGTCTTGGGGACGTCAAAACGACGATGACGGTATTTGCCGGCTATAACACGCACTTTAGGATAATGGATAATTGATAATTGACAATTGAAAATTAAACCTCCGGCGCAGCCGGAACTAAACCTCGGCAAAGCCGAACTAAACCCATAAACTAATATCCATCTTCCATCTTCAATCTTCAATTGTGCCGCAGGCAACAAGCGCCTGCAGGTCGAAGGGTACGGCGGCAAGGCGGGCCAGCTCGGTGGTGTGGAACAGGTCAGCTGAACGGGGCTCGTCGATATGGCGGATGAAGCGGCTCAGCTTCGCCTTCAGCTCGCGTTCGCAGGCCGAACGTCCGACCAGCGTCAGCACATCGTCGGTCTGCGAGAGACCGAGGGTCTGCCAGGTACCCATCAGGTAGTAAAGGGCTGTGGTGGCCGTGTCGCAGTCGAAAGTGTTTACAAACTGCAAACGCCCGTCGCGCATGCTGATGATGTCCATACTGCGTCCTCGAAGGTGGCAGAGGGTTTGGGTTAAACCCTGTCCGAGGGCGAAACGCAGCACGGGGTATAGGCCTGGCATGATGCGCACACCGGGGAACGTCTCTTCGGCCCACGCCAGAAGGGCCCTGTCGGGGACGAAGCGTAGCGTCAGGGCGGTGCGGCCGCTCACTACGCTAACCGCTAACCCCTCACCACTACCCCCTGACCACTCGCCGCACAGTTCGGCGGGCAGCACTTCACACGGAGCATCGGCAAGCAGCATCTGCACGTTGGCGTAGCTTTGCCGAAGCATGGGCAGCGTCTCCCAGGCCTGCTTCAGATTGGCAAGGGCGGGCAACAGAGGGTCGGATGCATAGGGCTGAAAGGCATACTCCTCGGGCCGCTGCGGGTGGTGGGCGGCAAAACAAAATCCATCCGCACTCACGCGGATGGATAGTGTGTACTGCTGAGCGTTGTTAACGTTAAACATCAAACGTCAAACAACCTTACTCCCAGTTACCGGCGTTGTTGTTACCCATCTCGACGTCGCCGACCTTCAGGCCCGGGTAGCGGCCCAGCTTCACCTGGTCGTCGATGATGTTGGCCAGCTCGGTCTTGTTGACACCATCCAGATAGACGGTGTAGGGAGTCTTGGCCTCGAAGAGGTAGATCTTCGTGCCGGACTTGTTGCTGGAGTCGCAGCCTACGGCCATCTCAAACTGTGCGCCATTGCCAAAGGGGACATAGCGGAGCGAGTCGGCATTGAAGCCTTTCGGATAGAGGGTGTCGAGGACAGCCACCCACGAGGTGTCGCGGCTGTAGAGCAGCGTGGGAGTGCCATCGTCGGCCAGCGTGACGAAACCGGCGTCGGCCAGCTCCTTCCAGATCTTCTTGGCCACAGCAGGCTTGGTGGCGTTACGGGCATCGTTAATCATAGAGGTGACCTTACGCTCCGTCCAGCCGTTCTCGAGCTGCACGTCGGTGAGCTCGCCCACCTTCTTGACGAAGGGGACGCTGCCCGTCTTGACGAAGTTGATCAGTTCGTCGAAGCTGTCGGTGTACTGGCCGCCGTTTTGGTTTCGGAATTCCACCTGAGCCGAACGGATGTCGATAAGGCGAGCGATGATTTCTTTCTCACGAGCCTTGCGGATTTTTTCGAAATTGATTGTACCCATAATACTGCCTACGCAGATGTAAGCAAGACCCACAACACAAAGCGCCAAAAGCACATTTAATACTTTTTTCATTGTTATTATTTTTTTATTGTTTACTTTCGTAGCCGCAAAATTAAGACTTTTGTTTGAAAAAGAATAATGTTTTTGAAAAAATCTTTCAAAGTTTATGATAAATAACTTCATAGCGGACCAAATTCGGGCAAAATTCGGGTTTATACCCACCCAAGAGCAGTCAGTATTGATTGAACAGTTGTCGGAATTCCTGCTTTCGGACGACCCTTCCGGGCTCTTTCTTCTCCGCGGTTATGCGGGCACGGGAAAGACCTCGTTGGTGGCTGCTTTGGTGAAGACGCTCACCAGCCTGAAGCAGCCCGTCGTGCTGATGGCTCCGACAGGCAGGGCGGCCAAGGTGTTTGCCCTCTACAGCGGCCATCCGGCCTACACCATCCACCGCCGCATCTACCGGCAGAAGAACCTGACGGACGATGCCACCTTCTCATTGGCCCCCAACCTGGCGCGCCGCACGCTCTTCATCGTTGACGAGGCCTCGATGATTAGCGACGACCCGTCGGGCAGCGTCTTCGGCAGCGGACGCCTGCTCGACGACCTCATCCGCTTTGTCTATTCGGGCGAGGGATGCCGCCTGCTGTTGCTGGGCGACACGGCGCAGCTGCCGCCCGTGGGGGTGGACGAGAGCCCGGCGCTGTCGCCGCAGAGGCTGGCGGCATACGGGCTGAACGTGAAGGGCATGCAGCTGACGCAGGTGGTCCGGCAGTCGGGGATGTCGGGCATCCTGGAGAATGCCACAGACATACGGACATACATCAGCGAACTGTCCATCAGGGGACAGGTAGGAGATTCGCTGCTGCGCCTCCGCCGCCAGGACGACGTGGTGCCCATCCGAGGCTCCGAGCTCATTGAGCAGCTGACGGACAGCTATCGCCATGTGGGCGAAGACGAGACCATCGTCATCTGCCGCACCAACAAGAACGCCAACATCTACAACCGCGGCATCCGCGCCACCATCCTCTACAGAGAGGACGAGCTGTGCACCGGCGACCGCATCATGATTGTCAAGAACAACTACTTCTGGATAAAGGAAGGAGCAAAGGACCCGAAAGAGGCGAAAAAAGAGGATGAGGACGGAGGGGCACCCACGTTCCTGGCCAACGGCGACATGGCCGTCGTCAGACGGGTGAGGAGGACACGGGAGCTCTATGGCTTCCGCTTTGCCGACGTGCTGCTCTCCCTGCCCGACTACGACGACTACGAGCTGGAGGCCACCGTGCTGCTCGACACGCTGATGTCTGAGTCGCCATCGCTGACGAGGGAGGAGAACGAGCGGCTCTTCCAGGCCGTCATGGAGGACTATGCCGACATCCCGGGCAAGACCGAACGCTACAGGAAACTGCGCGAGAACCCCTACTACAACGCCCTGCAGATAAAGTTCGCCTACGCCGTCACCTGCCACAAGGCACAGGGCGGGCAGTGGGACACCATCTACCTCGACCAGGGCTGGATGCCGCCCGAGGCCGTCGGCGACATCGCCTACTACCGCTGGCTCTACACCGCCTTCACCCGCGCCACGCAGAAAATCTTTCTCGTCAACTGGCGGAAGGAGGAACTTAGCGCCGAAGGCGCAATGGATAATTGATAATTGAAAATTGATAATTCTCCATTTTCCATTATAGAAGTCCATTTTCCACTATTTTAAATATAATAAGGTATATGATTAAGAACATCATCTTCGACTTCGGCGGCGTGCTCATCGACTGGAATCCGCTGCATCTCTACAACCGCTACTTCCAGGGCGACGACACCAAAGCCCGATGGTTCATCGACAACATCTGCACGATGGAATGGAATGTCCAGATGGACGCCGGCAAGCCCTTTGCCGACGGCATCCGCGAGCTCACCGCCCTGCACCCCGAATGGGCTGACGCCATCGCCGCCTACCGTGCCCGGTGGCACGAGATGATCGGCGGCGCCATACCGGGCATGCACGATATGGTTCGCCAACTGAAAGCCGCTGGCTATCACGTCTTCGGGCTGAGCAACTGGAGCTGGGAGACACTCTCCACCATCATCGACGACTACCCCGTCATCAAGGAGCTGGAGGGGGTGGTCATCAGCGGACTGGAATACGTCATCAAGCCTCAGCCCGAAATCTACCGGCTGCTCCTCCGCCGCTACCATCTCGCCGCCGACGAGTGCCTCTTCATCGACGACAACATCGTCAACGTCCAAGGCGCCGAGGCAGTCGGCATACACGGCCTGCCCTTCACCGGGCTGGACGCGCTGAAGGAAGAGTTCAAAAAACGCCACATTTTGTGACCTGAAAAAGACGAACTGACAGAAAAAACGTAAAAAAAAGCCCACTTTTTTCAAAGTTTTTGAACGTTTTTTTGTTCCTCCAAAGTTTTTCCATATATTTGCATACTCATTTCACATTAAAAATGTAACAACATGGAAAACGTTTGTAATCCCAACAACCTGTCCGGCTTGAGGCAGGCAGATTTTCAGAAAGATATCAACGGGAAGAAGACCGACCTCTTCATCCTGACCAACCGCCACGGCTGCGAGCTGGCGTTCACCAACTATGGCGGCGCCCTCTGCGCCATCATGGTTCCCGACCGCGACGGCAAGATGGGCAACGTCGTACAAGGGCACGACACCATCGACCACGTCATCCACAGCCCCAACGAGTTCCTGAGCACCCTCATCGGCCGCTACGGCAACCGCATCTGCAAGGGCCGCTTCACCCTCGACGGCAAGGAGTACCAGCTGGCCATCAACAACGGCCCCAACGCCCTGCACGGCGGCCCCACGGGCTTCCATGCCCGCGTGTGGGACGCCGAGAAGCTGAGCGACAACAAGGCCCGCCTGCACTACGTCGCCGCCGACGGCGAGGAGGGATTCCCCGGCAAGGTGGACGTCACCGTCACCTACACCTTCACCGACGACAACGAGTTCGTCATCGACTACAAGGCCACCACCGACCAGGACACCATCATCAACCTCACCCACCACGGCTTCTTCTGCCTCTGCGGCTCGCAGAAGGACACCCCCTCCTGCGAACGCTACCTGCTCACCATGAATGCCGACCACTACATCCCCATCGACGACACCTCCATCCCGCTCGGCACCGTCGATGCCGTCGAGGGCACACCCTTCGACTTCCGCACCGAGCACCTGGTGGGCGAGCGCATCGATGCCGACAACGTCCAGACCCGCAACGGCGCGGGCTACGACCACTGCTGGGTGCTCAACAAGCGCCAGCCCGGCGAGCTCACCTTTGCCGCCAAGTGCACCGACCCCGTCACCGGCCGGCGCATGGACGTCTTCACCACCGAGCCCGGCGTGCAGGTCTATACCAGCAACTGGCACGACGGCTTCGCCGGCAGCCACGGCGCCACCTACCCCAAGCGCAGCGCCATCTGCTTCGAGTGCCAGCACTTCCCCGACAGCCCCAACCGCCCCTACTTCCCCAGCGTGGTGCTCAAGCCCGGCGAAGTCTATACACAGACCAGCGTCTATAAATTCTCTGTCGAGTAATCAATTCTATTTCATTCACTTTAATAATTACTAAAAAAACAATGAGTACAGAAAAAAAGAGAAGTAACGTAGTAGCTATCGTTACGATGTGTTTCATCTTCGCGATGATTTCGTTTGTCACCAACATGGCAGCCCCCTTCGGCAACATCTGGGGCAACCAGTACGAGTGGTCCAAGATGGCTGGTAACCTGATGAACTTTGCCGCCTATCTGTTCATGGGCATCCCCGCCGGTAAGATGCTTATGAAGATTGGTTACAAGAAGACCACCCTCGCAGCCCTTGCCGTTGGCTTCATCGGCATCTGCATCCAATATCTGTCGAGCTTCGACTTCCTGGGCGGTGCTGCCATTTATGTCTATCTTCTCGGTGCCTTTGTCTGCGGCTTCTGCGTCTGCATGCTCAACACCGTCGTCAACCCCATGCTGAACATCCTCGGTGGTGGCGGCAACCGCGGCAACCAGCTCATCCAGACGGGCGGCACGCTGAACAGCCTCACCGGCACCCTCACCCCGCTGCTCGTCGGCGCCCTCATCGGCACGGTCAGCAGCACCACCTCCATGAAGGACGTCACCCCGCTGCTCTTCATCGCCATGGGCGTCTTCGCCGTTGCCTTCATCATCATCAGCATGGTCAAGATTCCCGAGCCCGCCAAGGAGCGCAACGCCAAGACCTATGAGCACAGCGCATGGAAGTTCCGCCACTTCGTGCTCGGCGCCATCGCCATCTTCTTCTATGTCGGTATTGAGATCGGCATCCCCGCACAGGTCAACTTCTTCCTGGCCGATGCCTCCTCGAGAGGTGCCGGCATCGCCGTCAACGGTGCAGCCATCGGTGGCGCCATCGCCGCCGTTTACTGGCTCCTCATGATGATTGGCCGTGCCGCCAGCACCGCCATCAGCGGCAAGGTCAGCACACGCACGCAGATGATTGCCGTCAGCTCGGTGGCCATCCTGCTCATCCTCATCGCCATCTTCATCCCCAAGACCACCACGGTCAACATGCCCGGCTACAGCGCAGCCGACGGCTTCGCCATGTTCCAGGTTCCCCTGAGCTGTCTGTTCCTCGTCCTCTGCGGCCTCTGCACCAGCGTCATGTGGGGCGCCATCTACAACCTCGCCGTCGAGGGCCTCGGCAAGTACACCGAGCAGGCTTCCGGCATCTTCATGATGCTCGTCGTCGGCGGTGGCATCATGCCGTTCATCCAGAACCTCATCGCCAAGAGCGCCGGCTACATGATTAGCTACTGGCTCGTCATCGCCATGCTGGCCTACCTGCTCTACTACGCCCTCATCGGCTGCAAGAATGTCAACAAGAACATCCCCGTTGACTAAAGTCTATAGTTAAGAATTAAGAGTTAAGAAAAATTGTTCCGTATGCAATCTTCCCTTCCCCTCTGCCTTCCGCAGGCAAGAGCCGTGGGCAGAACTGTTTTTCTTAACTCTTAATTCTTCACTCTTAACTAAAAAACTTTTACCCGCTTCAACTTTAAAGACCTATAACAAAATGGACATTCAGATTGTAAGAGCCGCTTTCAAAGCGAAATTCAACACCGAGGGAGCCGTCTATGCCTCCCCCGGCCGTATCAACCTCATCGGCGAGCACACCGACTACAACGGCGGCTTCGTCTTCCCCGGCGCCGTCGATAAAGGCATGGTGGCCGAAATCAAGCCCAACGGCTTGGACAAGGTCCGCGCCTATGCCATCGACATCAACCCTGCCGACGGCGAGGACAACTACGTGGAGTTCGGCCTCCGCGAGGAGGACAAGCCGAAGGAGCACTGGGCCTGCTACGTCTTCGGCGTCTGCCGCGAGCTGCAGAAGCGCGGCGTGGCGGTCAAGGGCTTCGACACCGCCTTCGCAGGCGATGTCCCCCTCGGCGCCGGCATGTCGTCGTCCGCTGCACTCGAGAGCACCTTCGCCTTCGCCCTCAACGAAATCTACAACGGCAACATCGACAAGTTCGAGCTCGCCAAGGTGGGTCAGATGACCGAGCACAACTACTGCGGTTGCAACTGCGGCATCATGGACCAGTTCGCCAGCGTCTTCGGCAAGGAAGGCTGCCTCATCCGCCTCGACTGCCGCTCCATGGAGTTCGAGTACTTCCCCTTCAACCCCAAGGGCTACAAGCTGGTGCTCATCAACACCTGCGTCAAGCACATGCTGGGCGACGAGTACAACCAGCGCCGCAAGAGCTGCGAGAACGTCGTGGCTGCCCTCAAGGCCAAGTACCCCGCCATCGAGACGCTCCGCGACGTCAGCTACGACATGCTCGAGGAGGCCCGTCCGCTCGTCAGCGAGGTTGACTTCCGCCGCGCCCACTACGTGCTGGGCGAGAAGGACCGCGTCCTCGCCGTCTGCTACGCCCTCGAGAAGGGCGACTACGAGACCGTCGGACAGAAGATGTACGAGACCCACTGGGGCATGAGCAAGGAGTACGGCGTCAGCTGCGAAGAGCTTGACTTCCTTGCCGTCCTCGCCAAGGAGTGCGGCGTCACCGGATGCCGCGTCATGGGCGGCGGCTTCGGCGGATGCACCATCAACCTCGTCAAGGAAGAGCTCTACGACGACTTCATCGCCAAGGCCAAGGCCGGCTTCGAGAAGCAGTTCGGCCATGCGCCCCTGGTCTATGACGTGGTCATCGGCAACGGCTCACGCCGCATTGCATAAGGCGCTATGGCCGAACACAACGAAACGGGACGTCGTGGCGAAGACCTCGCCACGGCGTTCCTTTTAAGCAAAGGCTACGGCATCCTCGAACGCAACTGGAAGAGCGGACGCAAGGAGGTTGACATCATCGCCCAGGACGGCACCGACGTCGTCTTCGTCGAAGTCAAGACCCGCACCGCCGAGGACGTCCTCTCCGCCCTCGATGCCGTTGACCGCCGCAAGCAGTCGCACATCATCGCCGCGGCCGAAGCCTACATCCAGACCATGCGCCTCAACCTCAGCCCCCGCTTCGACATCGTCACCGTCGTCGGCGAAGCGCCCAACCAACAGTTCGAGCACATCGTCGATGCCTATCTCCCACCCCTCCGCACACACCGATGATTACTTTTATCCATCTTGATGAGGTCGATTCCACCAACACCTACCTCATGACCCTGCCCCGCGACGCCGCCCAGCCCTACGTCGCCGTCCATGCCGACTATCAGACCGCCGGCCGCGGCCAGCGCGGCAACAAATGGCAGTCTGCCGCCGGCCTGAACCTCCTCGGCAGCATCCGCCACCACCCCACCTTCCTGCGGCCCGAGCAGCAGTTCGTCCTCTCGCAGCTCATCGCCCTCGCCATCGTCGAGGAACTCAGCAGCCTGCTGCCCTCCGCTGCCGACGACCTCCGCATCAAGTGGCCCAACGACATCTACTGGCGCGACCGCAAGCTCTGCGGCATCCTCATCGAATACCAGCTCAGCGCCACCGCCATCGAGCAGGCCATCATCGGCTTCGGCGTCAACGTCAACCAGACCGACTTTGGCGAAGCCCCCGGCGACACCACCCTCCGCCTCCCCTCCCAAGGCGTCCTCGGCTCCACCTTCCGCCCCACCTCCCTGCGCCTGATAGCCGCCCAAACCGCCATCCCCCACCATCCAACAACCATGAACCATGAACCAACAACCATGAACCATTTCGACATCCCCGCCCTCTTCCACGCCATCACCGAGCGCTACGTCCAGTCCGTCGCCGCCCTCGCCCCTCATACATCAGACATCAGACTTCATACATCATACATCACCCTTCAATCCTCCTACGTCCGCCGTCTCTACCGTCTTGGTGTCCCCGCCCGCTTCCGCGATGCCGACGGCGACTTCACGGCCACCATCGACGGCGTCAACCCCGACGGCACCCTCCGCCTCCGCCTCCCCGACGGCACCCTACGCCACTACGAGTTCAAGCAAGTCGCCTACATCATCTGAACGTTTTTGTTAAGCCAAATGACCAAAGCCAAACTTGTTTTAGCTTTGGCTTCGCCTTAACTTGTCGCGACTCGGCCAACTGTAGAGACGCGACATGTCGCGTCTCTACATTGGCGCTCGCTGCTCCAAGCTTTGGCATGGCGAGAAAACGAACCTACTTTCCAGATAGAAGTGCAATATCTGGAGTGTGATGAGAAGGGAGTTTCAGCCTGGGGGAGATGATCCCCGGAGCGTAGCGAAGGGGGCATCTCCCCCAGGCTGAGCGCCGAGAGTTGACCGGCAATGCAAAAAAACAATAAAGGGAGACCGCTGTCTCCCAAAGATTAATTAACTTTGCATTGCAATATGTACAAACAATTAACCTCGGAGCAAAGGTACTACATTTATTTGGAACGACAAAGGGGTAGTACACAAAAATCCATCGCCGAAGCGATAGGAGTGAGTGAATCGACCGTCAGCCGTGAACTGAAGCGCAACGGCGGCAAGAACGGCAGTTATAGTTTCATAAAAGCGCATGAGAGAGCGATGACACGCCGCCATCGTGAGCCGGGCAACCGCAGGAAGCCTCAGGAGCTCATCTGGCGTGTCAAGCAGCTCATCATGGACGAGCAGTGGTCTCCGGCACAGATATCCGGCTACCTGCGTGAAAAGGAGGGCGTTGGAATCTCCCATGAGACTATCTACAAGCTTATACGCGCAGACGAAACGGGCAAACTGGCTGAGAACTGCCGCCACAGGATGAACTACCATAAAAGAGCCTCCAGAAAGCACGTGACCAAGGCCACCAACATCAAGAACCGCGTGAGCATACACGAACGCCCGCCGGAGGCCGATGGCAAACGCTTCGGAGACTGGGAGATGGACCTCATCGTGGACAAGGAACAGAATGGCATCCTCACCATGATAGAGCGCAGTACGGTGTTCCTGCTTATGGCCAAACTCAAGCACGGGAAGATGGCCAAAGGCGTGGCACAGACCGTATGGAGGCTGCTACTGCCGTATAAGGGCGAACAACTGCACACCATCACCACGGACAACGGGCCGGAGTTTGCAGCACACGAGTGGATCACCAAGCAACTGGAGGTTCCCGTCTACTTTACCGACTCATACTCCTCCTGGCAGAAGGGAGCAGTCGAGAATACCAACAAACTTATCAGGCAATATATACCAAAAGGAATGGACATCAGTACGGTATCGGACAAGAGAATCGCGTCAATACAGGCCAAAATCAACAGGAGACCAAGGGAAAAATTGAATTTTAACTCTCCAAAAGAGGAGTTCTTCAAACATTATTCCTAAATTTGCAATCGTCTTGCACTTGCTGGTTGACTCTACAGGCGAGAAAACGAAGGATGAAATCCAACACTTTTTCTCCCAATTGTTTGCACTTTCTCACAGAAAAAGTTATCTTTGCGCTGCGTAAAAATACGCACCCCACTGCGTAAAATGTAAAGACATGTATAGGAGAAGTGAATATCAGCTAATTAAATCAAGACTTGAAGAACCAAGAAAGTTCATACAAGTCGTTATGGGACCTCGTCAGGTAGGAAAGTCCACCGTAGTGAAGCAGGTGCTGAAAGATTTGGACGAACCTTATCAGCTCTTCTCTGCCGACAATGTCCCTGCCACCAGCAGTGGTTGGGTTTCCAACTGCTGGGCTATAGCACGCAACCTGAAGAAAAGTCAGGAGCACAAAAGCTTCATCCTTGTGATTGATGAAATACAGAAGATTACGAATTGGAGCGAAGTGGTCAAAAAGGAATGGGATGATGACACCTTCAACGACATCAACATCAAGGTTCTGCTGCTTGGGAGCAGCCGTGTACTTCTGGAAAAAGGGCTTTCAGAATCTTTGGCAGGACGTTTCGAAGAAATCCGCATGAGCCATTGGAGCCTGAAAGAAATGAACGAGTGCTTTGGATGGGAACTCGATAAGTATTTGTTTTTTGGTGGCTATCCGGGTGCTGCGGTGCTTGCCGACGATGGAGAGCGTTTCATGCAATACATACAATCCGCAATTATCGATGCCACCATCCACAAAGACATTCTCATGAACACCCCCGTCAGCAAACCAGCCCTGCTGCGCCAGACTTTCGAACTAGGAACCGCCTACTCGGGTCAGCTGCTTTCGCTGAACAAAATGTGGTTCTTCCGCTTTTTGAGTTGGTCGGGTAGGAAAATCCACTAAAAAGGAAGCCGGTATCGTTATATATTTAGATGTACCACCATTTAAATATTGACGACATGAATTCCAGCTTCCTGTACCATGCA